>Ga0194035_1000203_pt1 | contig 35512 bp, 24 predicted proteins | sample JunL2320m_MetaG_FD_148680 | JGI IMG/M metagenome (GOLD analysis project Ga0194035, IMG submission 148680) | Anoxic zone freshwater microbial communities from boreal shield lake in IISD Experimental Lakes Area, Ontario, Canada - Jun2016-L239-20m | ecosystem: Environmental > Aquatic > Freshwater >...
GCCGTAGTAGTTCTTCGGTGGCAACGAAAGCCGCAGCCAGTGCAACAGGAATAAGCCACACTCCTGGTACGGTTTGAACGAGACCCAGTGAATCAAACCATACGACGACCGCGAATCCTACAGAGAGCAATGTTCCAACGACTACTCGTTTTATGAGCATGACAGTTGACTTGACAGTCGGTGCGATGGTGGAAGAGGACATTCGTTTTAACCTGCATTAAAAATTGGCCAACTCACAAGAGCCCGCCAAAGCGACGCGTGCGCGAGGCGTATGCGATCATCGCAGCATCGAGGTGAGAATCTTCAAAATCCGGCCATAAAACGTCGGTAACCCAAAGCTCTGAATAACTTATTTGCCAGAGCAGAAAGTTGCTGAGTCGCATTTCTCCTGCGGTGCGAACCAAGAGATCGGGGTCGGACATGCCGGCAGTATCGAGAGAGGCCGCAATGGTTTCCTCGGTAATAAAATCGGGATCGAGTTCACCCTGTTTGACTTTGGCAGCGATTCTTTTCACGGCATCTGTGAGCTCGGCGCGGCCACCATAGTTGATGGCAAGGCAGAGCCGGAGCCCATTGTTCTTCTTCGAAAGTTCAATCGTGCGATCCACTTCCTGCAGGGTTGATGCGGGAATGTCATTGCGACGACCGATCCTCGATACGCAGATGCGTTGCTCCATGATCAACTCGCGTTCTTCGATCATGTACTGTTCAAGAAGATGCATGAGAAAATCGAGTTCCATTGCCGGTCGACGCCAATTTTCGCTTGACAAACAATAGAGCGTGAGCTGTTCAATTTTTTCCCGAGCGCATTTTTCAGTGATCCTTCGTACGCTCGCCACTCCCCGACGATGCCCTTCAACACGAGGCAAATCGCGCTTTTGCGCCCAGCGACCATTGCCATCCATGATGATTGCAATGTGCTTTGGCCGATCCATAAGAGAGACTGGCATTTCAGAAGAATCGGCGTGCGTCTCGGAGGCAGAGGAGTTGGCCATGGGCAGTGAATGCAAGAGGAAAGGTCAGACGTGCGTTGCGTGGTGCTGCGGTGTGGGCAATGCATTAAAACTCAAAGACGGACTGGCTGCGGAGTTGTCACGTTGAATTGTCTGATTTCGATCAGGCCCTACCGACACAACGCTGACAGGCCGGCCGAGAAGCGTTTCGATGCGGGCAAGATAGTTTTGCGCGGCTTGCGGAAGGTCTTGATAGTGTTGCACACCGGAAAGATCTTCATTCCAACCGGGCCACGATTCGTAGACCGGCACCACAGCTCGAAGATCGTCAATATGGCTTGGAAAATGATCAAGGCGACGACCCTCAAGCTCATACGCCGAACAAATCAGCACTTGGTCGAGTCCGGAAAGAACGTCGAGCAGCATGACCGAGAGTTCGTCGACACCTGAAAGCCTTGATGTGTAGCGAGCTGCCACGGCATCAAACCAACCGCAGCGGCGAGGTCGTCTTGTAACCGTACCGTACTCGTTGCCTCGCTGTCGCAGATATTCCCCCTTGGCGTTGTCTTGCTCGGTTGGCATAGGACCGCCACCAACCCGGGTTGAATAGGCCTTTAACACACCAATCACCCGATTCATCCATCGTCCGGGAACGCCCGATCCGCTTGAGACTCCAACACCGGAAGAATTGCTGCTGGTGACAAAGGGGAAGGTGCCGTGATCGATGTCGAGGAGCGATCCTTGCGCCCCTTCGAAGAGCAATCGCTTGCCAGACTCCACCGCATCGAGCAAGTAAGCCGTTGTGTCGGTAACGTGTGGGCGAAGGCGTTCTGCGTAATCGGCATACTCCCGATGAATGGCATCGGCATCGAATTGGCTTACCGCGGTGCTTGTCGTCGAGAGCGATTGCTGCTTGTTTTGGATCACATGCCGAAGTCGTTCTTGAAAATCGCTGCGGTAAAGATCTCCAAGACGGATCGCAAGTGCTCGTCCAACCTTGTCTCGGTAGCAGGGACCAATTCCGCGGCCGGTGGTTCCGATGGCCTCCCCTCCCGACACGCTGGAATCAAGAAGATGATCCTCGGCCACATGCCACGGAAAAACGATGTGGGCTCGGTCACTCAGAAGCAGATTTCGCTCAACTCGAACGCCGCGAGAGACGAGTGAATCAATTTCCGACAGAACGCTGCAAGGATTTAACACCACGCCTCCTGTCACAACGCAAGTCACATCGGGGCGCAAAATCCCACTAGGAATCAGTGAGAGTTTCCAAGTCTGTCCTCCGGAGACAACCGTGTGACCGGCGTTGGCTCCTCCTTGATACCGAACAACAATATCGTGTTGCTCGGTGAGAATGTCGACAAGTTTTCCCTTCGCCTCGTCGCCCCATTGAAGGCCGATGACACAGGTAGCAGGCACAAAGAACCTCGCATGTAGAAGGGAGTGGAGTGTGGTTCTGACAATCCAAAAACCCATTCGGCTTCTCAAAAAAGCTGCCGATGCAGAGGCTGTCAGAGGATTGAACCTCAGCAGGAGTCTAAAATCTCATGAAAAGTAAGTCTAGCGGCCTGATTTCTCAGTGGGTTGAGAACCATATTCGCCGTGTGAAATGCTCTAGAGAGGTTCACTGAAAAGCCATTCCCAATCCTCGGTAACAATCGAATTCAATGGAAACGGGAAAGTTTTTAAAAAAGCTTAGGTATTCTTCCTTGTGTCCAAGACCTCTTTTTCGAAGCATTTCGGCGGCATGTCACACGTATGCTGAGTCGTCATTGAATATGAGATTGAAAGGACTGAAATATATTGAAACCAGTTACAGACCAAAGCCCAATAGAGTGTCACTATGAAAAAGAAACGAGATAGCTCCAACCGAAAAACGGTTCGGAAGCCGAATAGCAAAAAGCGTCGCGATCCAATCGACACTCGATCAACTCGGCCTAGCATGCAGGACAAAACACGTGAGTCCTCTTCAGACACATTGAAGGCAGATGAAATTCCGATCCGAAAAGGATGCGTGCATCACATGAGCAGCCAGGAGGGAGGACTCACGCTCGCAGCGATCCTGAAGTCCAGGCTTGGAAATGCGTCTTGGTCGGAGGTTCACAAGATCATCCATTCACGACGTGTGATGATTCATGGAAATATCTGCACCGACGTTGCTCGAAGGGTGAAGGAATCAGAGGTGGTCAAAATCCTTGATCTTTCGGCCCCCAAACCTCCTGGCGTACAGGATATTCAAATCATGTATCTTGATGAACACGTTGTTGTGGTCGACAAGCCATCGGGAATGACAACCACGAGACATAGCGAGGAAAAATCATGGCCGATGCGTCGCCGCCAAGTGCAGCCGACGCTTGATGAAATGATTCCTCGATCGATCGAGGAATTTTTAAAACTTCATCGCACTGCACCGCGAGGAACGGTGCGACGAAGAGTCGGGCCGGTTCGGGCCGTGCATCGCATCGATCGAGAAACCAGTGGGCTTGTTGTCTTTGCAAGAACGGTTCCTGCGGAGCGAATTCTGGCAGAGCAATTTCGGCTTCACACGACGCATCGACGCTATCTGGCAGTTGTTCTCGGCCGCGTCGAGACCGGCACGATCATTTCCAATTTAGTTCGAGATCGTGGAGATGGACGACGTGGCTCCACAGATTCACATGTGGGGAAGCGAGCGGTCACGCACGTTCGACCAGTCGAACACTTTCTTGATGAATACACGCTCGTTGAATGCCGTTTGGAGACCGGTCGCACGCATCAGATTCGCATTCACCTGTCAGAGTCGGGGCATCCTGTTTGCGGTGAACGGGTCTATTGGTCGACATCGCCAAAGCATGCAAAGGCTGTGGATCACTCGCGGGCCGCTCGGGTTGCGTTGCATGCAGCGGAACTTGGATTTGTACACCCGCATTCAGGGGAGGCAATCCATTTGACGTCTCCCATGCCGTCGGATCTTATGGAAGTGATCGTTCGACTGCGTCGCGCAAGCAGCACCTCCCGGGTATCGACTGAAAAAGATCCGGAGCAGTGAGCAAAAGCTACCTGTTGTGGTCTTCAATCCATAGAGAAACGCCTTTTGACGAGGCTTTTCTTTTCTCGGATCATTGATTTGCACCGTCGCCTTCCCGTCAGGCGAGGGTTCGTTGCGAACGATCTCATCCGTTGTGTAGACTTTGGCGGTTTCTAGCCTGCTTTCAGTTTTTGACAGGCTGGGGTTCGATTTGAATATTTTTGTGCAGCAATGGTTGTTCAAGGACTCGTGAGTGGGTGCTGAGGCCAATGGAGACGATTCGCTTCCGGCACGCACATTTTTCAGCGAGGTTTCCAGTTTCGTATCGCTATTCACCTTCACATTTCTGGATGGCACCAGAAAACAAAAGCGAGACGATCTGGAGGGTTGGATTTACAAAGTTTGCGACCAGAATGCTTGGTGAACTTGTTGAAATGGTACTTGACGTAACGCAACAGCAGAGCGTTGCAAGCGGTCAGAGGATTGGATCAATCGAAGGTTTTAAGGCGGCGAGTGATCTTTACTGCGTGATGGAGGGGCGATTTGTCGGGTCAAATCCTACGCTTTTAAGCGAAGCGTGCGTAACTCGATCGGATCCTTACGTCGAAGGCTGGCTCTATGCGGTGGAGGGAATCCCTGAAGAAGGCAATCTTGATGTGCATGGCTACATTGAACTGTTGACTGAAACGATCGAACGATTGCATTCCAAGCGGAGTGAGTCTGTTGAATAGTTGATCTTCGAGAGCGTAGGAATTGAACAATGAGCATGAATCAAAAAAAATCCAGATATGTAATGATCGGTGGATTTCTCGGAGCGGGAAAGACAACGTCGATCCTGCAATTTGTCAACTGGCTCTCCGCTGCCGGTTTGCGAGTTGGATTGATTACCAATGATCAAGGAGGAGGATTGGTCGATACCAGTCTGGCGAGATCGCACAAAATACCTGTGGAGGAAATCACCGGCGGGTGCTTCTGCTGTCGTTTTGCGTCGTTGGTGGAAGCCGCAGACTCTCTCATCGATGCGAGTGCTCCTGATGTGCTGATTGCCGAACCAGTCGGAAGTTGTACCGATCTGGTGGCAACCGTCAGCCTTCCTCTGGAACAGATCTACGGTGATCGTTTTACTATAGCGCCTGTGAGCGTCGTCCTTGACCCGCTACGAGCGGAACGAATTTTTGGACTCACAGAGGGTTCACGACTTTCAGAAAACGTTGCGTACATCTATCGAAAGCAGATAGAAGAAGCTGAATTGATCGTAATAAACAAGATTGATCTGCTTGACGCATCGCGAGTCGAGCGTCTTCGCGATGCTCTCCAAGAACTCTTTCCCAAAGCCCACGTGCATGCGTGCTGCGCCCGAACAGAAACGGGAATGGAACCCTGGTTTTCGGCGGTCATGAACAAAGTTTCAAACGCGTCTGCCATCGCCGGAATCGATTACGACCGCTATGCAATCGGAGAATCGCTGCTGGGTTGGCTGAATGCTGAAATACGACTGGGCAGTGATTCCGGAGCCGAGTTCGACGGCAACCGCCTGTTGATCGAACTGCTGAACGATCTTCGTTTGCGACTGTTGGAAACAGGGCATGAGATCGCACACTTAAAAGCAACGCTTTCGATCGAGGGTGATCCATATGAGTTGGCTGCTGCGAACCTTGTGTGCACCGACGAATCCCCGATTCTTTCGCATACCCTCGCAGATCCTGTCGACGTGGCGAGGCTGTTGCTGAATCTTCGTGCGGAAGCTCCTCCAGAAAGACTGAAAGCGGCGCTCGGAGATGCCTTGGCCGAACGATGTCAAGAAGTTGGATTCGAGATTCTTCACATGGAACACTTTCGTCCAGGTCGTCCAGTACCAACGCATCGATTAGCGATGCAGCGTTAGGTAATCGGTCGCTGCACACTCAGGCATTTCAGAAAAAAGACGTTCCACTAAGCTTCCATCCATCACACGTTTGAATCATTGTTTGAGCCGCGAGGCGATTGCACTCCTGAACAGGAAAACCTTGTCATGCTCCCCAGACTTCTCTACCGCATGCTCACCACGGTGGATCCATGGTGCCTCTTGAAGTTTGGGTGGAATTTTGGAGTAAAGGGGATGATTTCGGTGGAGCGATTTAAGTTCCGTCGTCGGCGAGGAATTATTTTCCCACCGTTTTTGCACTTGTCGATTATTAATAGTTGCAATTTGCAGTGTCAGGGATGTTGGGTTGATGTGGCATCTCCTCGAACGATGGTCTCCACAGAAGAACTCGATCGGATTATCTGTGATGCAAAGGCGCACGGGAATGTCTTCTTCGGTATTTTGGGTGGCGAGCCGTTTCTTCATCCTGGTCTGTTTGATCTGCTTGAAAAACACCCAGACTGCTATTTTCAGATTTTTACAAACGGCCAATTGATCACGCCGGAATATGCTCAACGACTTCGCAAGCTTGGCAATGCTACGCCGCTTGTGAGTATTGAAGGTGACGCCGCTACAAGCGATATCCGTCGCGGGAACCGCAGTGTTTTGGACCGTTCTCTGCGAGGAGTGCAAGCCTGTCTCGACGCGCGTTTAATTGTTGGCGTGGCATCAAGTCTTTGTCAGTCGAACATTGAAACATTACTCAACGAAGAGTGGCTCAAGCGTTTGATTGACATGGGCGTGCACTACACATGGTTTCACGGATACCGTCCCGTTGGTCCTGAGGCATCGCCAGAACTGGCACTCGATCCTTCACAGTTATTGCGGGTGCGAAAATTTGTTGTGGAACAAAGAGCTCGCATGCCGATTGCCATTGTCGACGCCTATTACGATGGTGAAGGAAAGGCGATTTGTCCGATGGCGACCGGCCTCACGCATCACGTTGGACCTTCGGGAGGAATTGAGCCATGTCCCATTATCCAACTGGCCGTTGAGAACGTTCGCAGTGGTTCGTTTTACGATGCCGTAACGAAGTCTGCATTTTTGGCAGATATGCGTCAGGCTGCCGCAACTCACAGTCGGGGCTGTGTGATGCTTGAAAATCCGGCGTTGGTGCTTGAGATTGCAGATCGTCACGGGGCCCGAGACATGACACAGCGTGGCACTGCAAGAGAAGAGTTGCGAGCTATGATTCCGCGATCAAGTCAGGACCTACCCGGACTTGAAATTCCGGAGAAGCACTGGATGTATCGATTTGCCAAACGATACTGGTTCAACGATTTTGGAACCTACGCCAATCCTGCTTCCACAGGCCTGCGAAAACCAGCAGGCGAACAGGCAGTATCCCCGCGCAATGATGCAAAAGATTTCCGCAATGGATCAGATTTAAAAGTTGACGCTGTTGGTACCATTCATCAAATTCGTCTTCCGAAAACTGTTTCTAACAGTGTGGAATCATAAAATGCTCCCCGCTTCTACTCACAATCTGCCTTCCTCGAATGAACCGAGAATTCTGTACTGTCGCTGCGCGTTTGCACAGACGATCCCAGACGATGTCAAACAGCGAGTGCTTGAGGGGTTGTCCGAGTCTGACCAGCCGTTTGAAGCCGTGGCCGATTTGTGTGAAATGGCGGCAAGGAGAGACCCGCATCTGATTGAACTTGCCAAAGGAAATCGTCCACTCAAAATCGCCGCATGCTGGCCGAGAGCCGTGAAAGGTTTGTTTCATCTCGGCGATGCGCCACTGCCGGAATCGGGAGTCGAGATTATCAACATGCGAACTCTTTCGGCAGAAGAAGTGCTTGCTGCGATTGCGGCACCAATGCCACATATTCATCCAACTCAATCCGCGGAGGCAAAGCAATGATTGCACATCGCCCAGGGCCGCTTCGCGTGGTGGTCTATGAAGGTGCAGGCTCACTTCCACTTGAAGCATCGATGCGTACGTCGCTTTTTGCGGCTCTCCTGGATCGCGGATATGCCGTCACGCGTGCCGGCCCCGCTTCGGCAGATCAGGTCGAAGGGGCGACTCTTGTAGTGCTCGGCCGTTTTGCAGGTGTTCCACCGGAGGTTACTGCAAAGAGTGGCGATCGCGTCGAGGTCTGCGATGTCACTGGAAAATCGTGTGACGAAGCGGTGGAACTCGTGGAAAGAGTTCGTGGCGAGACTCCGATGAACCGTCCGGGCGGCGTGCCGGCAGATACGTGGAAACCGTGGTTTCCAGTGATCGATCCAGTGCGCTGCACCAACTGCATGCAGTGCTTGAGTTTTTGTCTTTTTGACGTGTATGGAGTTTCTGTCGACCACACAATTCGAGTTGAAAATCCATCGAACTGCAAAGTGAACTGCCCGGCCTGCTCGAGAGTCTGTCCGGAAGTGGCGATTATGTTTCCAAAATACCATGCCGGCCCAATAGACGGCGCACCGGTTTCGGAAACAGATGTTGGTCGCGAAAAAATGAAGGTTGATATTTCCGCATTGCTCGGTGGCGATATTTATGCGCGATTGCGGGAAAGAAGTGCCGATGCAAAAACGAGATTTTCCAGAGAACGCAGTTCGGATGCCGCATTGGCCGAGCGTCGTCGATGTCTCACGAAAATGGCTGATGCAGCAGCGATTCCTCGTGAAGTACTCGATGCGTTACCTTCAGCGGAGGAAATTCAGCGTCGATCTGCCGAGGCAGCCAAGCGTGCACAGGAGGCGTTTGCGGCCTTTCAAGAAGCATCCCTGCGGAATTCCCCAAGTGCTCCATAATCATTCACCATGCCGAAGAAACATGTCGAGTCACCGTCGACGAGAAAGCGTCAGCGATTAAATTTTTTAGTTCGACGCTGATCTCAGCGCTGTGCGATCACAAACAAAAACACCCAAGAGACTCTATCGATGGCTTCGATTCATCCAACTTTGATTCCGCTTGCAATTCTTCCACCACCAGTGCCGCTCACACTTGTGAGATCACGAACTCCGCAAGAGTCGATTCCACAAACCAAGGCCAGTCGGGATGCGCTCCTCGATGCAATTCGACGCGCAATGCTTGACGAACCTGTGGTGCCCCCGATGTCGCTTGAGTCACTGCAAAGAAGAGCACAAGAAGCACTCGCATTCGTAGGGCTCTCAGAAAAATATCTTGATTACGCAGTCATTCTCGTCAACAACGAATCGTGGCGAGATGCGTTGGCCAGTGTCCCGTTTGAGCGACGTTTGTTGCTGATGCCCAAGTGCCTCCGAGTTGAGAACCGTTGTCCGGCTCCATTTGATGAGTTCGGGCTGCTCTGCAAGCAGTGCGGGCTTTGTTCCATTCAGGATTTTCAAAATGAGGCTGAGCGACTCGGTTATGCCGTCCTTGTTGCCGAGGGTTCGTCTTTGGTGATGTCAATGATTCAGACCGGTCGCATCGAAGCAATCGTGGGGATCAGTTGCATGCCGGTTCTTGAAAAAACATTTCCGTTCATCGAAGCGGCTGCAATTCCAGCCGTAGCGGTGCCACTGTTGCAGGATGATTGCATTGACACGACAGTCGACGTCGACTGGGTGTGGGACTATATCCATCTCGAGGCTGCCGACAATTCGCGAAGACTTGATCTCGGGGGCCTGCGCGACACGGTACGAGGATGGTTTGAGCCAGAAGTGGTCGAACAGGTTTTCGGTCCTGCCGAAGGACATGCCGAAGGTTTGGCAAGACGTTGGCTGGCCGTTGGAGGAAAACGGTGGAGACCATTTCTTGCAGCGGCAGTATATGAAGCCTTGCGAAGCGACCGCGGCGAGCCTTGCGGAAATGAGATTCGAAATATGGCAATCGCCGTCGAGTGTTTTCACAAGGCTTCCTTAGTGCACGACGATATTGAAGACGGAGATCTCGAACGCTACGGCCAACCAACACTCGCTGGTTCCGAGGGTATCCCGGTAGCGTTGAATGTTGGTGACATGCTGATTGGTGAGGGGTATCGTCTCATTGCCGAATCAGGACTTGAGAGTAAATACATTGCACAGGGAGTGCAGGCTGCCGCGATCGCGCAGCGTTCGCTCTGTCGAGGCCAGGGAATCGAGCTTGCATGGAGTCGCAATCCGTCGCAACTCGCCAGCCGTCAGGTCATCGAAATCTTTCGTCTCAAAACGGCTCCCGCGTTTGAAGTGGCGCTCCAGTTGGGGGCGGTCTGTGCGGGAAAATTGGAAGAGGTTGCAGAGGTTCTGCATGCGTATAGCGAAGCAATCGGTATTGCGTATCAGATTAAGGATGATCTCGAAGACGTTGCCGACGATGCAGGGCTCGAGAGAGTTCTTGCGGGATCTTGTGATACTGTTACGGCAAGACCGAGTATTGTGTTGGCCATCGCTGCCGAGCGATCTCGCGGTGAGGATCGTGCGATTCTGGCTGCAATTACAAGTGGAAAACGTCCTGAGGGAGCCACTGCGGCAAAGCTAAGGGAGGCTATTGCCAGTTCGAAAGCGGATGAAAAAGCGGCGATGCTTTTGGAAAGCTACAAGGAGCAGGCGGTTCGGTCGCTTGAGTCGCTCTGTGATCCAACGTTGAAAGGACTTCTGCGACGTGTGATGGGAAAGATTTTTGATGAGTTGCAGATTGGTGGATATTGTCGCGAAGCAGAAGCCGCTGTCGCGTTGCGTCAGTCTGTTACAAACTAATAAATTGCTTTCTACGATAGATGCTGGCCGAACGATCGCACGACGGAATGCACGCGTGAGCCTCAGACTTCAGATGCTTCAGGTGGCCAGACTCTCGCGAAATACGCTTGGTAATTCGCTGGAGTTAGTTTCGAAATTTTTGAAGTCTACTGCGTGTGCTGGTGGGGGCTTTTCAAATCGCCAAGGCCAAGTAGATCTTTACTATTCTGCATTTGCGGCCGATGCAATTCTGGCCGTCGATGAATCGTGGGACTCGACCGAACTCGAGCCGTGGCTCATGCAGTATGGTTCAGGCTCATCGCTTGATTTCGTGCATCTGTGTTGTTTAGTGCGATTGTGGGCGGCCTGCGGGAAGCGGCGATGTCCATCGAGCATGAGTGATTCTTTTGTCGAGAGACTTGAAACCTTTCGGTCGTCTGACGGAGGCTTCTCTTCGCGTCTCGGAGCAACGAGCGGGACTGCTTACGGAAGCTTTCTCGCGCTCGGTGCATACGGAGATCTCGGCCGAGAACTTTCCAATCCCACAGGAATTGAACACTCACTTGCGAGCCTCAAAACGGCTGATGGCGGTTGGTCCAATGAGCCTCGTCGCTCGGTGGGATCGACCGCAGCAACGGCTGCGGCAGTCGTGGTCATGCATTCACTCGGCCAGTCGATTGATCCGGATGGAATACGGTGGCTGCTCGAACAACGTCATGCCACCGGTGGATTTGTGGCTGCTCCCGGAGTGCCACTCCCCGATCTTCTTTCGACAGCGGTCGCACTGCATGCCCTTGATGCGACTCAGGCCCCGTGGCGACAGTGGCGAGAAGGAGTTCTTGATTTTATCGACTCTCTCTGGACTGCAGAGGGAGCGTTTCACGGTTCTTGGGCGGATGACATTCCCGATGCCGAGTACACCTACTACGGTCTTGTGGCCCTCGGTCACGCGAGCGTGTAGCCCGCTTCACTGGTTTCGAATTGACGCTATCTCAAAAGTTACCCGAGAGTCGTAAGTACCCGAGATGCTTTCCCACGATTCAATTCTTTTTTCTGAATCATTCGCACGCACTCGCGATCGCGCTGTCAGTCGATTGCTTGAAGTGAAACAATCTCATGGATACTGGATTGGTGAACTCTCCTCAAGCGCTCTCTCGACAGCAACTGCTGTTACGGCGCTGCGCTTCGTTGACGCTGTAGCACACCACGACAAGGTCGACGCAGGCTGTCAGTGGCTGTGTCGCACACAACTTCCTGACGGCTCATGGGGGGACACGATCGATAGCCCCGGAAATCTTTCGACAACGGTGCTGTGCTGGGCAGCACTCGGAGGCTGCCTTCACAGTGAGGAAACATACGAGAAAAAGACATCCCTCGACGCTACGTTTCAAAAACACATTTCAACGTCTGTTATCGAAACACATCAGCGAGCAGAGAAATGGATTGAAATTCAGGCAGGAGGACTCAGCCCACGATCGATCGCATGTGCGATAAAACAAAGTTATGGACGAGATCAGACATTCAGCGTTCCCATTCTTACGATGGCAGCGCTGTGTGGGTGTTTTGGAAACTACAGAGATCCTTCGTCGTGGAATGAAGTTCCGCAGTTGCCATTTGGTTTAGCAGCGATGCCGCAGTCATGGTTTCGCCTCGTGGACATGCAGGTTGTCAGCTACGCGCTCCCGGCACTGATCGCTATCGGACAGGTGCGACATGCCCGTGGCTCCAGAGGAAATCCTTGTACAGCGTGGCTCAGAGAATTGTTCGTTCAGCCGACGCTTCGAGTGCTTTCAAGCATTCAACCTGCGGGTGGAGGTTTCCTCGAAGCGGTTCCGCTGACGAGTTTCGTGATCATGAGCCTCGCCGGTATGGACGCCGCAACTCATCGTGTAGCAAGAGAGGGAGCAGATTTCCTCGATCGCTCAATGCGAAAAGATGGCTCCTGGCCGATCGACACCAATGTGTCGAGTTGGGTGACCACACAATCAATCGTTGCACTTGCCGCTGGTGGTCGCCTGGAGGGACTCGTCGAACAAGGAGACCGAGATCGTCTCAGGCATTCGATCCAATCGTGGCAGTGGCAATGCAGACACCCTTCCACCGGTGCCCGTTCAGGAGGATGGGCATGGACCAATCTTCCCGGAGGAGTGCCCGATGCAGACGATACCAGTGGAGCCATTATGGCATTAGCAGTTTTGGAATCGTGTGAGCGACGCACGATTCCAAAAGAGGTGCTTCAGTCGGCGCGGCAGGGATTACTCTGGCTCGCTGATCTTGCCAATCGAGATGGAGGAATTCCGACATTTTGTCGAGGTTGGAACAGGCTTCCATTTGACACATCATGCGCCGATATTACCGCCCACTTTCTGCGAGCTGCTTGTGCGTGGCAGATGAGTGACAATCGCATCCTTACGGCAGTCAGTCGGGCACAGCGGTATCTTAAGCGGTCTCAGTTACAAGATGGTTCCTGGGTGCCGCTTTGGTTTGGCAATCAGCACCAGTCTCGTCACTTGAATCCAACCTACGGAACAAGCAAGGTGGTAAATGCCACGTATGACTCCAAAGGTGCAGAGTGGTTGTGTCAGGCCATGGATTTAGACGGTGGTGTTGGATCGGGAGAAAACACGCCGCCATCCATTGAAGAAACGTCGCTGACGGTCGAAGCGCTGGCAACGGTAGCTCGCGTTTCAAAAAATACTCAAACTGCGATTCGTGCCGCTGCTGCAGTTGAGAGAGGAGTGCAATGGCTCATTGAACGGACCAATGAAGGTACGCAGTTTGATGCTGTGCCAATCGGTCTTTATTTTGCGAAACTCTGGTATTCAGAGCGGCTTTACCCACTCATTTGGAGCGTGGCCGCATTTGAACAGGCCTCACTTTTGCCGAACTTTTGTTTTTCAAAACAGAACAATCATTCGCTGTAATGCAAGTAAAAGAACTCATTCAGGACCCTTGCGGCCCAAGGGCAACTCGAGGAGCCACCGCAAGACACTGCGTTGCGGCGATGGATAATTTTTCAACAGCCTCAATCCACTCCGACGGAGCTGTTTCCCATCCACCGGAAAGTCGAATCAGGTGCCGAGCCTGCGAAGAATCAATGCCCATGGCAGTCAGTACCGCGGATGGTGTTCCCGAAGAAGAACTGCACGCCGACCCAGTGGAGCACGCAATCCCTTCGCGTCCCAAGTGCGCAACCAAACGAATGTTTTCGACCTGTGGCACCAAGACTGCCAGCGTGTTCCAGAGTCGCTCACTGTGTTGACCAAGCGGAATGACTCCCGGCAATAGTTCGCAAAGCCGTGCTTCTCCGGCATCGCGACCAAAAGCGAGAGAGCGTCTGTGTCGCGCCCCTGTTTCATCTTGGGCACAAGGCGCTCCCTGATTTTGAAGATGCACAAGCACTGCCACCATCGCAGTAATGGATGCAAGATCCTCGGTTCCGCCGCGAGAACGATTTTCTTGTGGGCCTCCTCGTTGCGAATGAAATGAACGAGTATTTTCGGGAATGACCAGAAAGCCGACTCCCTTTGGTCCTCCAAATTTATGGGCGCTACCGGTCACCCAGTCACACGCACCAAGCCCTTGTATCGGAAGTTTTCCAATCCACTGAGCTGCATCGGTATGAAATGAAATTCCACGCTGTCGACAGAGGTCGAGAATGTTCTCCCAAGGCTGAATCACCCCTGTTTCGTTGTTGGCTGCCATCACCGACAACAGCACGGGATTCGACGTCGCAAGGAGAGATTCAATGGACTCAAGACAAACGGTACCAGAGACATTCACCGGCAGTTCCCGAACTCGATTTCCAAAGAAATGATGGAACGGATCAAGCACGCAGGGATGTTCAATCGCGGAGATTGCCACCGTTGCATCACGGTGGCTGGTTTGGAAAAGGAATGCGGCGATGGCGTTATTGGCTTCGGTTGCGCCAGAAGTAAAAACGATTCGCTGCGGTTCACAGCCGAGCAGATCTGCAAGAACATCTCGGTTGTCTTCTAGGAGCACGCGGGCGACGGCGGCCTCTGGAAAGAGACTGGAGGGGTTTTGCCAGTGCTTGTCACTGATTTCCAGCCACGCTTGCCGTGCGATCGGGTGCAGCGGACTCGTGGCGTTGTAGTCGAAATAAAGCACGGTACGTTTCAGAGGCCCTTGTGGCTGTACTGCGAGTGAGTACTTGAAAAGTCGCTCGCTCAAAGAGCGTGGACCGTAATGTAGTTCAAGTGCGATTGTAAGCGACGCGTTCAACAACGAGTGAACAAAAAGTCTCCAGCAGCGTGCAGAACTCCCTCAGAAGAAGTAAAAATGCTCGATCAAAACGGCAAAGGTATCTCTTAAAAAGAAGATCGAAGAGAAGAGTCTTCAATAAATTTTTATAAAAATAGAGAGGCGTAACTCATTTTCAAAAACATTTGAGTATCATTGCGTTATTCAGGGTTTCCCTGTCCACAGTGTTGAGTCTAAGGAGTCGAAGAAGAATGGCCGTCAATAAAAGTGAAGAGATTCGAAGAGTTGCTAACGAACTAAAGCTTCGAGGTGAAATAGTTCGCCCCAAGTCTATTCTCGATATTTTAAAGAAACAGGGAATCAATGTGGCGCCGCCACAGGTGTCTATCGTGTTAAAAAAATCTGGTTTAAGACCCAAGCAAAAAGTTCAAAACGCAGCTCCGAAAGTCGTTCTCGCAGCCAAGTCTGAAAAACCGTCAGTCGCTCAAGGAAGGACTGTAAACATCGATGATTTAATCGCCGCTAAAAAATTCGCGGTTCAATTTGGTGGCGTGCAAAAGGCGATTACGGCGTTGAGCGCATTGAACCGGTTGTCGTAGTGTGTCTTTGTGACACTTGTAGAACCGAACTCGATGCTCATGCCGTCGAGTTCGGTCTGCTCTTGATAGGACAATCGATGCAAAGACTTTGTGATTACCCGGCTAGGATTCGAACCTAGACAAAGGGAACCAAAGTCCCTTGTGCTACCGTTACACCACCGGGTAGTGTCATAAAAATAAAAATGCATTCTCTGAACACAGAATCGTACACACCACTGAGCCAGTCGAAAACGGTTTGTTCTGCCAGCCGAATGCCATGCAAGCTTGGCGATTTTTTTCATCCACCGAGTCCTGTGGAGTGATCGGGTGCGAACGGTGCAACTGCATCGCGAGCAGCGAGTTTGCTTGTGACTGCAAAACTCAACTGTTCAAGTTCAATTGCCAGATCAACTCCTACGGATTGAACGTGAGCAGGAAGCACAATGGTTACTGGTGCAAAATTAACAATTCCTTCGATACCAGTCTCCACCAGTTCATCAGCCACCAACTGAGCATATTCAACCGGTACAACAATCATGGCCAGGCGAATCGATTTTTCGCGTACGGTGGCTGAAAGATCTTCCATACGCTGAATCGTAATGCCATGGACGACTGTTCCAACTTTGGATAGATCGCGGTCAAATGCGGCAACAATAGTGAAGTTCTGTCGTCCAAATCCTCGGTATCCTAAAAGTGCTTGTCCAAGGTGGCCGGCGCCAACCATGGCCACCGGCCACAGGCAATTTGTGCCGAGAATTGTCTGCATTGCAGCAATCAGTTCGCCGCAGCGGTATCCCACGCCGGGGTATCCAAATTGGCCAAAAAATCCGAGATCTTTGCGGACCTGGGCATCACCAAATCCTAAAAGAGCCCCGAGCTGACCACTCGAAATTGTTTCGTGTCCGGACGATTCGAGCCGCTGTAATTCACGCAAGTACAAGCTCAGCCGACTGACCACGACTTTTGGCACAGTGGCATCTGAAGGGCTATCGTCGGGTCGGTGCTGTGATTCAGACATGAAACCTCTTGAAAGGAAAAACAGAGTGGGGAATCATCGGTTGGAGTCATCCTTCTCTCACCGAGTTCGAGGCGAACGACTCTTCTGTGTGGATCACAAACAGAATGAAATCGCTCAAATCGAAGCAAAAAATGATTGACCACTTTTAGACAGAATATCGCTGATGCAACAAAAAAACTCAAAATTCAGATGCATTTCGATTTTAGGTCAAACAAATAGTTTTTTCGGCAAAAATCATATTTTCAGGCTTAAATCGTGTTTTTATGACTGTATGGATTGATCTGATTAAGTCAAATAAGTACGACTCAGTGGATTAGGAAATCTTCATTGATTACATCATATGGTAAAGCAGCGTCGACTTTATCACCGATAGTTCAGGAGTCGAGGGCAATGAGCTCCTCGTCAAACAATCGTTTTCCCATCACCCAATTTTTTAGGAGTCGTCCTCATCACGAGGCAGCAGAACATCATGAACAGAGCGTGGATTGGATGTCTGCTGGCCCTTGCACTGATTGTATCGACCGTTCAACGGGTCGACGCAGCCTACTGCGGAGTGGCCAGCTACAAGCACGGGTCCGCAAAACTGACCACGGTCGGTTTTGCCGGTGCTCGTAAGCAGTGTTCGAGTTGTGATTCACCATCGGAGCCGAGTTGTGCGGCTCCTGCGACTCGTATGGTGAAAGAAGTCGTGTACGAAAAACGTGAGTACACCTGTTACAAGACAATCTGCTCAAAAGTAATTGAGCAAAAGACAATCGACTGCGTTCGATACGAGACTGAAAAGTCTGTCAAAGAGGTTCAGTACAAGGTTTGCAAACCAGTGTGGGAAACGCGGATTCGTTCCGTAAATTACACCGTTTCCAAGCCGGTCTGGGAAACAATTACGAAGGAGATTCCATACACGGTAATGAAGCCCGTGTACGAGACGAAGACCCGTGAGATTCGTCATACGGTCTGCAAGCCGGTCTATGAAACAGTGACGAAAGAGATTCCTTACACGGTCTGTAAGCCGGTGTATGAAACCCGTGAGCAGACGTATACGGTCTGTAAGCCGGTCTATGAAACTCGCACTCGCGAGATTCCCTACACCGTCTGCAAACCGGTGTACGAGACATGCACTCGTGAAATTCCTTACACGGTCTGCAAGCCTGTCTACGAGACCCGCGAGCGAACCTACACCGTTTGTAAACCGGTCTATGAAACTCGCACTCGCGAGATTCCCTACACCGTCTGCAAGCCTGTGTATGAGACAAAAACTCGCGAGATTCCCTACACCGTCTGCAAACCGGTGTACGAGACATGCACCCGCGAGATTCCTTATACGGTCTGCAAGCCTGTCTACGAGACCCGCGAGCGAACCTACACCGTTTGTAAACCGGTCTATGAAACTCGCACTCGCGAGATTCCCTACACCGTCTGCAAACCGGTCTATGAAACAGTCACCAAAGAGATTCCCTACACGGTCTGCAAACCGGTCTACGAAACGGTCACGAAGGAGATTCCTTACACGGTTTGCAAGCCAGTCCATGAGATGCGAGAGCGGGAAATTTGCCGTACTGTCTGCAAGCCCGTTCACTTTACAAAGACCGTTCAGGTGCACTGCGGTCACTACGAGGAAGAGCGGATCGAGATTCCAGGTCCAGTGATCACCAAGTGCGTGCGTGAACCAGGATGCTGGGTGTGGGATTCCTGCTGCTGCAAGTGCGTCTATCGACCCGGCGCAATCAGAAAAATCGAACAGCAGTGCCCATCACGGACCATTTGTAAGAAGGTCTGGGTTCCAGAGGTTCGAGAAAAAGAAATCAAGTGCGTGAAGTACGAGCGAGAGACCGTTGTTGAGAAGCAGGAGTACAAGGTCTGTCGGATGGTATCCGAACAGCGTGTCCGCACCTGCTCTTATCAGGTCTGCAAAATGGTGTCCGAGAATCGAGTAAAGACCTGCTCAAATCAGGTCTGCAAGATGGTTCCCGAGCATCGCGTCCGCACCTGCGAATACAAGGTCTGCACGATGGTTCAGGAACAGAAGAGTTGCCAGTATCAGGTTTGCAAAATGGTTCCTGAGCATCGCGTGAAGACCTGCTCCTATCAGGTTTGCAAGATGGTTCCCGAGCATCGCGTGAAGACCTGCCAGTATCAGGTCTGCACGATGGTGGCAGAACAGCGAATTCGCACCTGCGAATACAAGGTCTGCACGATGGTTCAGGAACAGAAGAGTTGCCAGTATCAGGTGTGCAAGATGGTTCCCGAGCATCGCGTGAAGACCTGCTCGTATCAGGTGTGCAAGATGGTTCCCGAACATCGTGTGAAAACCTGCGAGTACAAGGTTTGCACAATGGTGCCCGAGCAACGGACCAAGACGTATCAGGTTTGCAAGATGGTTCCTGAGCATCGCGTGAAGACCTGCTCCTATCAGGTGTGCAAGATGGTTCCGGAGGAACGAGTTCAGGTATGTGAATACAAGGTTTGCACAATGGTGCCTGAGCACCGTGTCAAAACCTGCTGCTCGAAAGTGTGCAAGATGGTCTGTGAATCTATGACCAAGGAAGTGCCGTACAAGGTTTGTACGATGGTCGAAGAAACATGCACCAAGCAGATTCCTATCTGTACCACGAAGCCGGTTCACTACACCAAGACAATCGATGTTGTGCGTATGGTGCCGAAAAAAGTTGCCTATACGGTGACTCGGTGCGTGCCTACGACGGTTTGTCGCGAGGTTCCGGTGTGCTGCGAGTGAGGCAATGATGAATGTCCTCTTTTGGTGAACAGCCGATAGCGGACAGACTGAAAATGGTAGAAAACGAAAACGGCCCGGTCCAGCGATGGACCGGGCCGTTGTTTTTTATGAAAAAAGTACTCGGACAAAAACTATGCGACGAAATGTTTTCGTGTTGATAGTTCTCGAATAATGGAAAGAGTTGCTAAAAAATCAACACTCTGCTTCGATTGAGGAACTCATCGATCCGGTTGATCGAGCAATCAATTGATCCGATCCAAATGCGTGAATCTGATCACGTTTGAGTTCTGCATGCTCCTTGGTTGTAGTTAAAACAACAGCTCTCCCCGATGCATCAACCTCACGAGCAATTTGAAACCCACGCTCGGCAGAATGTCTAAAAAGCTGCTTCAGCATTCGGATTACGTACTCGTAACTGTGATCCTCGTCATTCCAAAGAATGACATGATGACGAGGCTGTTTGCAAGGACGTGTTGATGCCCGCTGATCAGTCGACGTATCAGCTTCACTCTGTGAATGAAGAGTTCCACTCTGAGAAGCGGTTGTCGTGGTTGCAAAACTGGTCGCACTGGCGGAAAACAACATGTCTTGGCAGACTCCTGTTCGAGATTTTGTTACGAATTGAAGGCCGTGGGACCAAAGTTCGAATGAATACGTCTCATTGTAGAAACAAAAGAGACGGTACAAAAGTGCCAGTCTGACAATCGAGGGAGGAATATCGCGTGCTCGATCGCCGGTGGGTCGCCGACAATGTGGATGCGGTCGCCGACAATTGCAAAAAACGTGGGAGTTCTGCGGACGTTGTTCGTTTTTCTGAACTGGAGCGATCCAGAAGATCGATTCAGGCAGAGCTTGACGGTCTCAACCACGAAGCTGGTGTGGTGAGTAAATCAATTGGCTCTTCCGCAGATCCAGCCGAGCGAGAAGCCAGAAAAAATCAAGGGAGACGATTGCGAGAAGACATCGCAAAAGTTGAGCTTCGGCTTGAATCCGCAGTGAAAGATTCTGAGGAAATTCTAAAAGCAATCCCGAATTTGACCCACCCAGAAGCACCTCAAGGAGGTGAAGGCGCAGCTGTGGAAATTCGAAGAGGGCGCACGCCGGTTCCAGAGTTTACGTTCACTCCCATCGACCATGTTGAAATTGGTCGTCGACTCGAATTGTTTGACTTCGACGCAGGAGCGCGAGTTGCAGGCCACGGATTTTATTTTCTCACGAACGAAGCAGTGCTCTTGGAACTTGCGCTTCAAAAGTACGCAGTCGATTTCTTGATGCGCAAAAATTTTACTGTCATGACCACCCCGGATCTTGCAAGAGACACGGTTCTCGAAGGCACGGGTTTCATGCCACGCGGTCCAGAAACCCAGATTTACTCGATTTCTGGAAGCGATTTGTCGTTGGTCGCCACAGCAGAAATTACGCTCGGTGGCTCCATGCAGGATCGTATTTTTGAAGTGGATGAACTGCCTCTGAAAATCTGTGGTATCAGTCACTGTTTTCGCACAGAGGCTGGTGCTCACGGCCGCGCGACGCGGGGGCTTTATCGAGTGCATCAGTTTACGAAGATCGAAATGTTTGCCTTTACACTTCCCGAGCAAAGTGAAGAGATGCATCGTTACCTCCTCGAACTGGAGTGTGATCTCTTTGACGGTCTTGGAATCCCCTATCGTGTGATCGATACTGCAAGCGGCGATCTTGGTGGGCCGGCCTATCGCAAATACGATCTCGAAGCGTGGATGCCTGGCCGTGGCAAGGCAGGCGAATGGGGTGAAGTGACCAGCACATCCAACTGCACCGATTACCAGGCTCGACGACTTGCGATTCGGTTTCGTAAGTCGGGTGAAAAGGGAACATCGTTTGTGCACACACTCAACGGCACTGCGATCGCTGTCAGTCGTGCAATCGTTGCCATTCTTGAGAATTATCAGTGTGCGGACGGGTCTGTGACGGTGCCTGACGTCTTGGTGCCGTGGGTTGGCACAAAGAACATCGCTCCTCGCAGGGGAGCACAATAAAGACTCAGACGCATCGCTGTGAAAATGACTGTGATCACTTACAAAAGTGTGACTGCAAAAAGCAGTTCAACAGATTTTACCACTTGAGACCGAAGCGTTCTCCCATCGGTGTTCCACCGAGTCCGCCCTTCAGTGGCTGATTGCCTCGTTTAACAGCGGCTTTGGCGGGCTGTTCCGCAGAGGAATCATCCTCAATCTCTCTTCCAGCAAGAGCCTTCAGGGAAAGAGACATACGCTGGGCATCGGGATCAATCGAGAGCACTCGACATTCAATTTCTTGGCCTTCGGTCACAATGTCCGATACGCTACGAATGTTTCTGTGCGACAGTTCTGAAATGTGTATCAGCCCTTCAATCCCAGGTTCTAGCCTGACAAATGCACCAAACTCTGCAATCCGGCTGACGGTGCCTCGTACCAGCTGCCCGGTTCCAAACCGTGATGTGGCGGTTGTCCATGGACTCTCCACCAGATCCCGCATAGAAAGCGCAATCTTTCCAGTCTGGTGATCGATACGACGGATAACAACTTTTACTCGCTGGCCTGGAGCAACGACATCAGACGGATGGCCAATTTTTTCCCACGACAATTGACTGACGTGCACTAATCCTTCGACGCCATCCTGAATGTCTACAAATGCACCAAAGTCGCGAACGGTGCGCACAATTCCTTCCAGAATTGCCCCAACTTCCAGAGTTTCAAGCATTGTGCGACGTGCATCTTCCGAATTTTTTTCAAGAACGGCTCTTCTCGAAAGCACCAGCTTGCGGGCTGAAGGCACGAGCTCTGTAACAAGACACTCAAACTTCTGGCCAATAAATTCGTTCAGATTTTCAACGCGCCACGTGGAGATGAGGCTTGTTGGCATAAAACCTCGAAGGCCTGCAACCTCGCATTCAAGTCCACCTTTATTCATTCCCGTCACGCGGGCTTCAACGATGAGTCCGGCTTCAAGCTGTGACCAGTCGTCAATCGATACGGCACGTCCAGCGAGAGCAACCTCATAGAGTTCATCGTCTTCGTTTTTTCCACCAATCGAAACTTCAATCGGATCACCCACCGATGGAATATTCTCAAGCCCCATTACGTCAAGCGCCCCTTGGCGTTGATTTCCAAGATCGATGAATATCGTCTCACTACCAACGCTCAGCACCACTCCCATCGCACGCGATCCGGCTTGAAGAGGTTTCTCAATTTTAGCGCGAGGATCTTGCTGAAGAAGCGAATCGAGGGAAATTCCTTCTAAGGCACTTTCAAAATCTGCTTCAAGATCTGCCTCAAGCGGGAGTCTTAGATTTGGTATCTCAACGCGATTTTTTGGAGACGGTGATGCTGGTTGAGGAGGTCTGGCTTTGAGAGGTGACACCACGCCACCGGATGCTGGGCCGAGCGTATGGGCAGTGGTGTCGATGGCATGTGCCTTTGGAGTCGAGGGCTTTGCTTCGGGGACAATTTCCTGTTGATGCGCAATCAGTGGAGCATTCTCCAAAGGCAGCAAGGAGTCGTCGCTCAAAGGTTGCGATTGACCGACCAGCATATGGCGAGGAGGAAGCTTTGGCACCGAAACACCAGCCCGTTGAGTGCCAATAGCGATTCTCTTTTTGGTAGCCAAATCTTGAGTCGAATCCGCCGAGCGATCAGAGTCGGATGGTGGAATCGTGTCGATAGGGGGACTGCTCATCAGTGTTCACCTGCGAGTAGGTTGAATCAGTTTCACTGCGCAAGCAATGAAGCTGATTCACTCGAATTCAATGCGGGAAACAGGACTTGAACCTGCACGGTATTACTACCACTAGGCCCTCAACCTAGCGCGTCTGCCAATTCCGCCATTCCCGCAATTTTTTTGAGGTATCAATTCAACATGAGCATTCTGAATGCGTAAACGAGGCCGTCAAGCGACCGTCAGAGCGTGGCCCCGCTGCCGAGTAATTTCCATTCGGATGAGTTCTGACACGCTGAACAACGAGAAGAATTCCTCGAACTGCCGATCGAAACACAATGTACGAAAGAGTTGCTCAACACAATGTCATCGGTCAGTTTTTCAAGTGCTCAAGGGATTGTTCGCGGTAGACTGCTCACGTATTTGGTAAAAGACTTTTTGGGATCGTTGATAACATTCAAACTGATTGGTGCGGGTAGTTGCCAGCGGGACGTTCTTCATGGCCAAAAAAAGATCAAGTTCACCAAAGACAGAACGAGTCGACGGAGTGCTGCGTCCAATTATTCCGTTCACCGACCTTTCACTGCGTACGCTCACTGTTGATCGTGATCCCAATGGCATTGTGGTGGTGTCGTTTGATGTTCCTGATCGCAGCTTGAATGTTCTGACTCGCGAAGTACTTGAGGAACTCGCGTATGTTCTCGATCACATTCAGAACACAGCGCCACCAACAGGATTGGTGCTTGTGTCGGCACGAGCAGGCTCTTTTTTCGCAGGCGCGGATCTTCAAGCGATTGACCAACTGTTTTCGCAACCAGAAGAACGTATTCGTCTGGCGTGCGATTCTGGGAGAGCACTTTTTGCAAGGCTTTCAACACAACCTTGGCCGAGTGTTTCGGTGATTGAAGGACTCTGTCTGGGAGGAGGGCTCGAACTGGCGCTGGCCTGCGATCTGAGAATCGCGATTGATTCTCCAAACACATCGCTGGGGCTGCCCGAGGTCAAGCTCGGACTTCTTCCTGGTTGGGGCGGAACGGTTCGTCTGCCTCGCTTAGTTGGTCTTTCATCGGCGGTCGAAATGATTGCCGGTGGAGAAAGTGTTTCGCCTCAAAAGGCTTTCCGTATGGGACTGATTGACGAAGTGGTTTCATCTGAACTTGCACTGGCCGCTGCCAAAAATCTCATCGCGGAGCAACTGGGTAATCGTCAATGGCTCCAACGACGAAAAAAACTCGCGGAACCAATAAATATTGATCCCGTGGAAGTTTCATTTCTGGAGGCAACCGCCGGCGCGGTGATTGGGGCTCGTGCGAAAGGACGTTATCCGGCACCGCCTCGAATTCTGGCCACGTTGCTCGAGGCCTCTCAGCATGATGCCGCTCTTGCATCATCGCTTGAATCAGATGCCTTTTTTGAATTGGCGCACAATCCTGTGACGGCGCGTCTGATTGGAGTCTTTCATCTTGGACAGCGAAATGCACGCGACCCCGGCATTCCTCGTGCCGACCTCGAGCCGCTGTTGATTGAGAGTGTAGGGGTCGTTGGAGCTGGAATTATGGGCTGTGGCATTGCAGCCTCGCACATAAGGCATGACTTTTCTGTCTCGATTGTTGACGTTTCGGAGTTGTCACTTTCCAAAGCGATCCCACCACTGCTCGAGGAAGCTGCTTGGGACCGTGAAAGTCGTGCGGCACTTCCAAGCCGTGCGCTTGAGTTGGCAGGCAGGCTGCGATCATCGACAATGCTTTCCTCGCTTCGCGGATCACAACTCATTATTGAAAGCGTGGTGGAGCGAAGCGACATCAAACAGGCAGTGCTTGGCGAACTTGAGAGCATGATTGGGCCAGAAACAATTCTTGCGACGAATACGTCTACCAATCCGATCGAAAAACTTGCCCGGTGTCTTTCGTATCCGGAGCGGTTTCTCGGCATGCATTTCTTTAATCCTGTCAGACGTATGACGCTCGTTGAAATTATCCGCGGCCCAGCAACGTCTGATCAGACGATCGTGACGGTCGTCGCACATGCCAAGCGTCTTGGAAAGTGTCCAATTGTCGTTCGTGATAGTCCAGGATTCTTGGTCAATCGAGTATTGATGCCCTACCTGCACGAAGCTGTCGAAATGGTGCGCGAGGGGGTCGATGTGGCTCGCATCGACCGTCTCTCACGGAGGTTCGGAATGCCAATGGGGCCGCTTGAGCTTTACGACATGATCGGTCTGGACACGGCATTCTACGCGGGAGTCGTCCTCTCGACCGCATTTGGCGAACGCATCGAATCCTCACCGGTGATTCCTGCGATGGTGCGATCGGGGCGGCTTGGCAGAAAGAGCAGTGCCGGTTTTTATCAGTACTCACCGAAAGGAAAAATGCTCAAACCCGATCAAACCATTTACGAGCTCATCGAACCGTATCAGCTCCGTACAGGTGAGTGGAGCGATGATCAGATCACCGATCGTCTATTTCTTCCAATCGTTCAGGAAGCGGCCCTTGTGCTTGATGAGCAGATTGTTCGAGAGGCGTGCGACATCGACCTGGCCGTGATTCATGGATTGGGATTTCCTGCATTTCGTGGCGGACTTCTGGCGTGGGCGGACTCGCTTGGAGCAAGCGATATTCTGATGCGGCTGAAGCAATTTGAATCCCTTGGATCGCGAATGCGTCCTGCTCCTCGCCTTCTTGATATGGCTCGGCGTGGCGGTTCGTTCTACGCCTCAATGAGCAAGGGGCCTCAATGAGCACGGTAACATTTTATCGCACATTACAATCTTTTTGCAGGTTGAATTTTCTATGCACAAGAATCCGGTGATTGTGTCGTGCTGTCGTACGGCCATCGGTCGATCTCATCCACAGCGTGGCTACTACCGAAACGTGCGAGGAGATGAGTTATCGCACGCAGTCATTGCGGCGGTGGTGACAAAAAGTGGTATTGATCCGGCACATATTGAAGACGTTGTACTTGGGACCACTCAACAACAAGGAGAGCTCGGCGGAAACGTTGCCAGAGTCAGTGCCTTGTGTGCAGGTCTTCCGCTTTCCGTGGCAGGCACGACCGTCAATCGCCTCTGCGGATCAAGTCTTCAGGCACTCTCGCAGGCTTGCCACTCGATTGCCGCCGGAGCTGAAGACGTGCAAATCGTCGCAGGCGTCGAGCACATGCATCATCTTCCGATGGAAAAGGATATCGATCTTCATCCGCGCCTGTTCGAACGTACGAGCCGTGCCGCGATTTCAATGGGTATGACTGCCGAGTATCTAGCGGCATCGCTTGGTATATCGAGAGAGGAGCAAGAGTCATACGCATTTCAAAGCCATCACAAAGCCTGTCAGGCTGTGGACAGCGGGGCATTTGAAGATGAGATTATTCCCCATAGGGCGCATGACGAAAGCGGAATGCCAATTCTGGTGGTACGCGATCAATCGGTGAGAGCCGATGCGAGTCTTCTGGCAATGTCCCAACTTGATCCGGCATTTCTGCCGCGTCTCGGAACTGTGACGGCTGCAACATCGGCACCATTGAGCGACGGCGCTGCGGCCATGATGGTGATGTCGACGGAGACCGCCGAAAAATATTCCTTGCAACCGCTCGTCCGAGTGTTGGCAACTGCGGTAGTAGGCGTTCCGCCGGCCCTCATGGGCACTGGGCCGGTGGCCGCAGTACAAAAACTGCTTTTTCGTGCAGGAGTGAGCCTTGATAGGATCGATCTCATAGAAATCAATGAAGCCTTTGCTGCTCAGTCGATTGCTTGCATTCGTCAATTGCAGGTGGATCCTTCGCGTGTGAATGTACATGGAGGTTCTCTTGCAATCGGTCATCCACTGGGAGCTTCGGGTGCACGGATCTGTACAACGCTCGTGCATGCAATGCATGCACGAAAAGCGAAGCTGGGCGTGGCCACGATGTGCATCGGATTAGGACAGGGGATCGCAGTTCTTTTGGAGCGGATCGAATTGTAGAGTTCACTGAGGTGAGGACGCCCACGACATTCTTCGTCGCGGGTGCGCAACACAACGCCGTCGAGTATGTTATTTCTCGCAAGAACGAAAGCAGAGTCTGTTGGCAATCAAAATGGTTGGGCTCTAATCAGTAGAAGAATCCAAAGGAATCTGGACGTAATGCCAACGGAGATCGATTCACACACTGGCGACTGTGGCGTACATCACACGCAGCCAGAGTCACTCGTGGAACTCCTCGGAAATAATTATAGAGGGATCGCACACAAGCCTGCGATCGTGCAGGTATTCAAAGGACAAACGGTTTCGTGGTCGTGGGGTGAAGTGATTCGTGCAGCCCTCGAACTCGCTGCCCGCTTTGAGTCTCTTGGACTTTGTCGGGGTGATCTTCTCGTTCATGTGGGAAAACATTCCGCGGATTTTGTAGTGGTCGACATAGCCTGCCTTCTGTCAGGAATTGTGCATGTGGCTTTGCATTCCAGCGACACTGTGTTGCGATTGGGAGATCAAGTTCGCTGGCTTTCACCTCAAGGTTTTCTGGTTTCAGGACTGGGCACACCCCTCGAGCCGTTTGTGAATCGATGTGCACAGAAGAGTGTCATTCTTGATATGCGACCGGAGGCCAGAAATCGGCCCACCTTTGGTGGCCTACGACGGTGCGTGCATTCGATTGGAAATCTTGTTTCAGGAACACTGCTCTCAAAGGATTCGGTGGCGCTCGCTGAGCACAATCTTCACCGTGCAACGAATGCCTGTGATCCTGATGCACCCTCGACAGTCATTCTTTCCTCTGGCACGTCGGGTGAGGCCCGTGGCATTGTTCATTCTCAGCGATCGCTGCTTCGCAATGCGCAGGCGTGCGACGCAGTGTTTCTCGAGAGCGATAATGATCTTCGTCTTTCATGGCTTCCAATGAGCCATGCGTTTGGTCGAATTGGCGATCTCTACACAGCCATGATTCGGGGCGGATGCTTAGGGATTGTGCCTGACCGTCGTGAGGTTCTCGACGCTGCCAAAATCGTAAAACCGACTGTAATACTGGGTGTGCCTGTTTTTTTTGACCGCCTTGCACAGGCGTGTTGCAGCGGCAAAATTCCCTCGTTGGCACAATCGCTTGGAGGATGTGTGCGAGTCTGCGTCTCGGGAGGCGCGTCACTGAAACGGGGGACCCAAGAAGTATTTATGTCTTGCGGTGTTCCACTTGTGGAAGGGTATGGCCTGACAGAAGCTGGACCGGTGGTCACGCTCTCTTCACCGCGAGTCTGGCGAGCAGGAAAAGTAGGAAAGGCTGTCACTGGAGTAGAACTCACTCTTACTCCAGATGGAGAACTCCTCGTACGCACGCCGTCGCGTGCACTTGCGATCATTGAGCCACCAGTCGGGTTTTCCAGCAGTACCAATCCGGCAGAACTATTTCCTCCACTCCCAACGACAGTGACAGACAATCACACCACTGCAATTGATCAGGCGATTGTTTCGAACAAAACACAAAAGTCAGATCAAGGTGTTCGATTGCTTGCTGATGGTTGGCTTGCAACCGGGGACACAGCAACAATCGATTCGGATGGCTTTGTAGAAATTACCGGTCGACTCAGCGATATGATCACGCTGTCCAGCGGAGTAAAAATCGCACCATCGGTGGTAGAGGCCTGTTTGTCGGAGGATCCGCTTGTCGCGCAGGTGTGTGTGCTGGGACAGGGGTTGTCGCATCCGATAGCGATTATCGTTCCCGAGCCTTCTGAAGTAAGAAAAGCGATTCGTGAAATGGGGCTGGTTGTGACCAGTCGCAAAGCAGTGCTGAAACATCCGCGGGTGTTGCAATGGCTGGCCAGGCGGATCCGACGGGTTCAACACTCGCTCTCACCGTCATGGCGGGTGAGCCACGCGGTCTTGGAAAGCCGTGCATTCTCACCGCAACGACTCGAAGTGACTGAATCGATGAAGCTCAGACGAACGGTGATAGCGAAAAAGTGCGAATCATTTCTCATTGCGGCAGCGTCGAATCGAGCTGTACCTCGGATGGTTGCGGTAGAGCCTCGCTGGCGTGCTCGAGTTCCTGCGTCTGTCAATCACGCTCATGGCGCGGTTGCGGCGATCTGGCATGGCGATTTGAATCGCGCCGAGTTTTCTCATGCAGGGGAATGCGTGCTCGATCCTCCTCGAAACGGAATTCAGTCGATTACTCAAGCGGCACGAATCGTGATCGAGCAGATGAGATCGATCGGCACGCTGTACGACGAGACCGGAAAACTGTCATGCGATGCGGAAACGTTGATTGGACAGACTGGATTATGGGGACTGTCCGTCAAAGAGTCGTATTCAGGTTGTGGTGCATCCTGGAGTGAACTGATCAGCGTCATCACGCACATGGCTTCAGTGGAACCGACGGTGGCGGGCATGCTCTCTGTGCATTGCTCGATCGGTGCCGTATCTGCAATCGAAGAATTTGGTTCACAGCAACAGAAAGTGCGCTGGCTACCAGAGCTTGCTCGGGGTGAACCACTTTCAATCTTTGCAGCGACGGAACCTCAGGCAGGATGTGATTTAGGGCAGGTGGCATCGAGTCTTGTGCCTCATGAAGATCACTGGCTGCTTTCAGGGAAAAAAATATTTATTACCGGAGCTCGGGCGGGCCGCTTGGTGAAGGTGCTGGTGCGTCATTGTGAAAAGGCCGCGGTGGTGCTGATCCGTCTTCCTTCTTCTGACACAAAGCAGTGCCGTCTTTTTGAGTACGGTCTGCATCCTCTGCGACGCACGCATAATCGGGGAATCGAATTCCATGATTTCCCGGTTGAACAAAACGATCTACTCGTTGCTCCGGGTGGCGATGGGATGAAAATTGTGTGGCATGGATTGGATCGAGGTCGCATCACGCTGGCTGCGCAGGCAGCAGGTACGCTTCGTATGGTGCTTGCCAGCGCTGTCGAGTTTTCAAAGCGACGATGTACCTGGGGCGCACCGATCGCCTCTCGACAATTGGTACAGGGAAGATTTGGTCGAATTGCAGCCGCAATCGTCGGCTGCGACAGTCTCGCGACATGGGCGGCACGCTGCATTGATTCCGTTGGATCAGCGGAACTCGAGGCGATTACGGCGAAAATCACTGCCAGCGACGCCTTGCGTATGGCCGCCAACGAGGCGATGAAGGTGCATGGTGGACGTTCCTTTCTTCAGGGACATCCACTTGGTGATTCGCTTCACGATCTCTTTGCAGCAGGAATTTACGAAGGAGAGAGTGATCTTCTGGGGCTTGCTTTTATGAAGGTTCTGGCTCGCAGTCACCCTCTTGCGTCAATCGCACCGAGTCTTTCAAAAGGACGTCGGTTTGCCGCATGGCTTCGGTGGCGATGCGAGCGGGCAACAGCCTCCATGACCGATCGATCTGAAAACACCATTGTCGACAAAAGGCTTCGTGCGCACGCAAGGCTCGCTCGCAGGCAGTTAGGATTTCTTGCGGTGAAATTCGATCGGCAACTTCGTCTCTACGGACGAAAACTGGCAGAAAAACAAATGGAGTCGTTGTCTCTCTCGGAGGAAATTCGAGCATGGCTTTCCGTGCTTGCAACATCGCACGTCGCAGATGCCATCACCGAGCCAAGCGTGGCTGATGCAGCCGACTGCTTCTGCCGGGACGCCGCTGCAAGAGCCATGGGAAAACGACTGACATCAGGCGATCTTGTCGCGTTTGCCGCACTCGGTGAGATGGTTGTGAATGGTCATTTTACACCTCTGCTGCAGACACGATGCGTATCGTCGCAAACCCATTTCGATGACGTGTGTCATTCCACAGATCACACCATTGTGTAAAAATTAGTTCGCACTGGTAATCAGAGACGGCCACCAACTGCACAGATACCACGCTTTTGGGCTCGTCCATTCCGCGAGTGCCTCAAAGCCAGAGAGAGAAGAACTCGCGGCGAAGTCGGTCCCAAGAATATCGTCCAGGAGACCTCGAGGGCGAGAATAACGGATCACGCGGGCGGTTTGTGCAGTCAGACCAGCCAGTTCGACAGCGCGAGTAACGGCATCTTCTAAAAATCCAATGCGATCGATGAGGCCACCTTCGAGCGCCTGCTGGGAGGTGTAAATTTGTCCGGTGGCAAGTTCGTCAAGCTTTGCCTGGTCGAGCTTTGGTCTTCCTTTCAAAATAATGTCTTTGAAACGAACGAACATCTGATCGACGAGTGCCTGGAGAACTTTTCGTTCCCGTTCGGCGAGTTCTGGGGCTCGTTGTTTGGTTGGACTGAGCATTTCCTTGAGTGGTCCGCTCGACACAGAATCGTCGTCGATCTCCAGTCGTTTCATCAATTTGGAAAAATCGTAATGCGGAATAATCACACCAATAGAACCGGTCAGTGTGGACGGTTCAGCAAAGATCACGTCGTCTTGTCCACCGTTGGCCATCGAAATGTAGTAGCCACCACTCGCGGCAATGCTTCCCATGCTCACGACCACGGGTAATTTTCGTTTCATAGCCATAGTGAGAAGGCGATAGTGAAGTTCATCGCTGCCGGAGACCGTGCCTCCCGGGGAATCAACTCGTAGAACAATTGCCCGCACCGACTCATCTTTCTCGATGCGATCGATCTGGTGTCTCGCGAAACCGTTTCCCCCCATGATAGTTCCAGAAACGGTAAGGATCGCAACTTTCAATGGGGCTTCCTTGCTGAGAGAATGGTACTTTTCAGAAACATTTCCATCAGGCTCAAAATACGCTGTCATGCTGCCGATGCTTCCGAGTGCTGTCAGCAGTGAAATTCCGGCGATTGTCCATGCGATGGTGTTTCCCCATCGGCCCAAGAGCCCGGCATGTTCGAGTACGATCCGAGTGGGAAAAGTGTCGTTTCGCCGAGCATCGGTGGTGGGGGACTGTTCGAGTGCCATGAAGGAAATTCTCCAGAATAGTTTTTGTGCGATCGACAGATTGGCTCGCTGGTGCGAGAGAGTGCCCTTAGCCGATGAGAGGCTCTTTCAAGGAGTCTACATACTTGGGCGCTCAACAGGCGACTATGCCGTTGCCAAATTCACGCTTTGTCGGATACCTTCAACAGTTCAATAGTTTAAAAAGTTGCCGCCTTTGAGTCGGCGAAGTGTGTTTCAAAGGAGCGTGAGCGTGTTCGTATCGGTCAGCACTGAATGTCTTCCGGATCTATCCCTTGAAAAGGCAATGGAACGGCTTGCAGAGCTTGAGTTCGTCGCCGTTGAGTTGGATGTGCACGAACAAGGGGGTCATCTCAAGCCTGGGCTTGTGGCTGCAGACCCTGAAGCGGCAATTGAACACTGCAGTGATCTTCAGCGACTGAGGCCGATTGCAATTTCATTCTCATCGCCCGACGCTCCAGATTTCTTCGATCGATTTTTGGCGTGCTGTCGGTTGGCGAAATCACTTGGCGTCGTTACGATGGTGGTCGAGGCATCCGAACTTGGAACGCCTTTCAATGGAGAAATTGAACGTCTCCAACGGTTGGTGTCTCTTTCTGCTGGACTCGGCCTTGTTGTAGGAGTGAAGACTGCGGCCGGCAGAATGACCCACGATGCGGAAACAACCGCATCGCTCTGCCGAAATGTTCCAGGACTTGGGGTCACACTCGATCCGAGTCATTTTATTTTTGGTCACAAAAAGCCGACATCGTGGGACTCGATTATCAAGCATGTTTGCCACGTACATCTCCGTGATACCAAACAGGATAATTTTCAAGTCAGAGTTGGTCAGGGAAGTGTCGAGTACGGAAGGCTTGTCAATCACCTTCAGATGGCCGGATACTCAAGAGCCCTTTCGGTTCACATGTCTCCGATAGAAGGCATCGATACATCGGCAGAACTTCGCAAGACAAGGCTTTTGCTTGAAAGCCTTCTGTAGCAATTGAAGCCGATGTTCCTCCCGATTCAAAAAAGTGAACGGCAGGTTCCTCGACAGAAATTATTGACGGGATGACCCGGAAGATTCTGCACGGCCAGCCATTTCGGCGTACGTCTTTGACTCTTCAAGATCACCGAGTTCAGCGTGCATTGTGGAAAGATTTCCATAGGCCACTGCCAACGACCGCTCTTCAAGCTGTTTTCGATCGACCGCCTCGACCATCATGTCGACTCCCATTTTGCTGATCTCGATGGCATCATCCCGTCGCTCGATCTGCCAATAGGAAATCGCCATGCTGACGAGTGACTCACCAATTCTTCCAAGATCTTCTCCACGAGTTGCCGTGAGACCTTCAGACCAGAGCGGCACCGTGCGGTCGAACCACGTCACGGCAGTTGGATGATCTCCCTTTTGAAGGCTATAGAGAATTCCTATTCGAAAGTAGAGATCTCCAACCCGCTTGCGTTCGCTCGCAGTGAGCTCGCGTTGTTCCACACCGCGATCGAGATAAGCAGCCGTGAGAGTGCAGTTTTCGAGCATGTCAGAGGTGTCGTTTCTCTTTTGATTGGCGAGGAGTGCATTTTCAAGAGACGTTCCCACCTCCCAATCGATCTGTCGCAGTCTCCAAGGGTCTTTGAGTGTATTGTCCATATTTCCTCTGGCTGCAAGAAGACGCTTCACCCACGTCAACGAATCAACAACGTCTGGACTCACGGCCGCAACGGCGAGTGCTCCTTGGCAAAGTCGAAATTCAATCGCCGTGCCTCCCTCCTCTGCCTCCATAAGATCCATCGCAAATTCCTCGCTCCGTTCAAGCCATTTTGGAAGAACGCGTGCTTTTTGCTGCCATTCCCCACTGGCAATCGCCAGAGCAGTTCCCAAATGAGCATCCAGAAGAACATCTTTGGCAGCTCTTCGAACGGGAGCAGACCGGTGTTCCGAGAGAACAACAGCGATACGGATGGCCTGTGAAAATGACTCAACGGCTTGCTGATAGTTTGGAGACTGGGAAGCGAGTTCAATTTTTCCGAGTAGTCTGAAAGTCTGTGCCTCAACGAGAGGGGGTAAAGTTTTATTTGATCTCACCGATTCGACTTTGATTTTTGCTTCATCAATTTTCCCAAGCGCCAGCAGAATCGTTGCTGCTTTAAGACTCGTCCACGTGTCGACCGGATCGATCCGCTCCGCCATCGTGGCAAGAGTATGCGCCTGATTCCATTTTCCTTGGTCACTGAACAGAACCATCAGCAACCGATGGGCGCGAAGATGTTCGGGGTCGATTTGGATTGCGTATTGGAGATCTGCGACGGCCATCGCCATGCTGGCTTCGACTTCACCTTCCGCCCGTAGCACAAACGATTCGGGATCGAGTTGCTCGAGCATGATGTCGGTCGCCAATTGAGTGCCTGGTTCCACACTGAAAACAACGCCTCTTTCAGGAAATACTTCACCGATCGATACGCCTTGTTCGTTGAGTACTGAGACAGTCCTGAGGTCTGCAATTTCGAGTTGCCTCGCAAGTTCCGAGATTGCGACAGGTTCTTCGAGAGCAATGCGAATGGCGGAGACTATGTTGTCTTTCATCATTACTTCAATACGTTCAAAGGGTTCTATGACCCACGCCAATCCAATGCTGCCATCGTCTCGCGTAAAGGGTTCTCCTTCTCCCCAATCGGCGATCAATTCTTCCTGAGTTGTTTTGCCAGGAAGAACGCCCCGAAAGCTTGCCGGATCAATGGAGATTGTTGGAGTCTCATCGGGTGCCGCCGCCACGGGTGGATTGATCGAAACAGGCTTAGAATCAGTAGACACTGCCTGTGGTATTGAACTTGGCGTTGGTTCATTTGTTTTGTTTGCATCGACTGCGGGTTCGTCGAACGACTCTTTTGCGTCAATCGAGGGCTGTGTTACAGCTGCTTTGTTTTGAGCGAGACGAGGTGGAAGTCGAGAAACACCATCGGTACCAAACTTTTTTGTCTCAGCATCCACCAAGGCGGTTTGTGCTGGTGTCTTTTGTTCAGAGATACTTTTTTGGGCAGAAGGAGATTGTTCTTTTCGATTTTTTGCAGAGGGGAGTGTCGACGGAATGTTTGTCGAAGGTGATTGCTGTGCAGTAACAGAACGAGGATTTGTTTCTGACGTATCGCCGAGCTTGCGACGAAGCACACTCTTCTCCGGTCCGAGCACTGTCGGTGGAGATGAAACATCCTGTTGGGTATTCAAGGGAAGGGAAGTTTCATCATTTTTCGAGCGAGAATTTTTTGGAGATTCCTCAGTCCATCCGCCGGTAAGAATAGAAAATCCATCAAAAAAAGCTGCTGTTCGCGATCGCAGCAGGGATCGTCCCGGCCTCCCTTCATCTGTGGAGAGAGGTGTTTTTTCAATGGAGAGGGCTTTTGGATCTTCATTGAGCCGAGCGGGTGGTGCCTGAACAGATCGAGGCTGAATTCTCAATCGCTGAGAAATCGCAGACTTCTTTTCGGGGAGCGGCTTTGGTCTAGTCAAAGGTTTTGAATTCGGAATTCGCTCTGCATGGGCTAAAATCTCTTGTCTCGCCGGAATCGATTGCGATGGCTGCTTACCAATGGATTCGATCCAACTTGGGAGCCGCATGAACGTGCGAGGCGTGAGGGTGTCAACAGAGCGTGCTTCGAGTCGTTCGTCAGAAATGCCCTGCGACGTCGATTGGATTTCAGTGGTATCGTCAGCGAACGAAAACATCATAAAAGCCAAAGAGCAGCCGAGTGCTGAACTTATAAGAAATTTATGACGTGAATAAATAGAACCTACAAAATAATTTTTGATTTTCACAAGAAATCCTCCCTGATCAATGTGATCCCATGCAGACAACCCGCTCGATATTTCGGAGGGTAGTTCCCTATTTCCCCCAAGTCCATACCAGACTGCTTCTCAGAAAATTCCCACCAGAATTCCTGAAAATCTGATTCAGACTGCAGTCGCACTGAATTTCTTGTTTTCAGTAACTTTCA
>Ga0194035_1000206_pt1 | contig 35249 bp, 33 predicted proteins | sample JunL2320m_MetaG_FD_148680 | JGI IMG/M metagenome (GOLD analysis project Ga0194035, IMG submission 148680) | Anoxic zone freshwater microbial communities from boreal shield lake in IISD Experimental Lakes Area, Ontario, Canada - Jun2016-L239-20m | ecosystem: Environmental > Aquatic > Freshwater >...
ATGACCGGGCCCATGTGCGCGCCGTCTCATCCGTAGGCATCTGCGCCGGGACGATCCATTGACGCAACATGAAAAACATACGCGTCGCGACAAGAGCCGGGACGAGCCCCACTGCTGCATGCGCAAACGAGGCAATACCGAGCGGCGCAACACCGCGTTCGAAGACCGGGCCGCCTCCAAGGAACTGCGCTGAGATCGCCCAACCCAGCACGCCTCCGGCGAGCGCGCTGCCAGCGGTGCGGCGCTGCGGTTGGTTGACCACGTGCTCGCGCACATAGAGGAAGCCTGCAATTGGGGCGTTGTACACGGCGGCGAACGCTGCGGCCACGCCCGTTACGGCGAGGTCGGCAGGTGGCCGGCTGATCTTGCGACTCAGCCACGAGCCAAAGCTGCCACCCGTCTCGAGGATGGTGGCCTCGCGCCCCAGTGACGCAAGCGAGGTCATCGCTACCCACGTGCCCGAGGTGCGCACCAACGTGCCGCTGAGGCTGGGTCCGATACCCACGCCGCGCGTGACATCAGCAATGCAGCCGAGCCCAAGGCGCTCGCGGCGCCAACGCGACGCGAGCCGACCAAGCCAGCTTGCGAGCAGTAGCCCACCGGTGACAATCGCAAACACGAGCAGCGGTGAGGTGGACTGCGATACCGCCGTAGATCGTTCGTCACCGCCGAGATGTTCGAGGAGATAGTGGATCGAGCGGCGGAACGCGAAGGCAAACAGAGCAGCGAACGCCGACACCGTCACTGCAGCGAGAAAGGTGACGAGCATCCCATTAATTCGGGAACGACGGCTCAAGGCGCGCTCTGGTGTTCGTCGCGGTACCACTGGATCAGCGCTGCCGTTGAGCTGTCGTGAACGACTGCGCTCGAGTTGCTCTCGACCGCCGACAGTTCGGGCGTGATGCGATGAGCGAGTACCTTGCCCAACTCGACGCCCCATTGGTCGAAGCTGTTCACGTCCCACACGCAGCCCTGCACAAACACCTTGTGTTCGTAGAGCGCGATGAGCTCGCCAAGGACTCGCGGTGTGAGCCGTGAAGCAACGATGGTGGTGCTCGGCCGGTTTCCGGTGAAGACCCGGTGTGGCGCTTGCTCTGACGACGCGCCGTCGGCGATCACTTCGGCTTCGGTCTTGCCGAAAGCCAACGCCTCAGTCTGAGCGAACATGTTGGCCATCAGTAGATCGTGATGATTGCGATGCGGGTGATTGGGGTGCGCGAAACCGATCATGTCCACCGGCACCAACCGGGTGCCCTGATGGATCAATTGATAAAAGGCGTGCTGGCCATTGGTTCCGGGCTCGCCCCACACGATGGGTCCGGTCTCACCGACAACCGGCGAGCCATCGCGGCGTACCGACTTGCCGTTGCTTTCCATGTCGAGTTGCTGCAGATACGCGGTGAACCGACTGAGCTCGTGGGCATAGGGCAGCACGGCGTGGCTTTGCGCGCCCAACATGTTGCTGTTCCAGACACCAAGCATCGCCATGATGACGGGCACGTTCTGAGCCAGCGGCGTGTGCAAGAAGTGTTGGTCAACGGCGTGAAACCCAGCAAGGAAATCGGCGAAGGCATCGGGGCCAATAGCGAGCATGAGCGACAGACCGATTGCTGAATCCACTGAGTACCGGCCGCCCACCCAATCCCAGAAACCGAACATGTTGTCGGTGTCGATGCCGAACGCACTGACACCAGTGGCATTGGTCGACACGGCCACGAAGTGCTTGCTCACTGCCGATTGATCGCCGTGTGCGCCAAGGCCAGCGAGCAACCAATCGCGCGCCGTTGCGGCATTGGTGATGGTCTCGATAGTGGTGAAGGTTTTCGATGAGACCACAAACAGCGTGCTCGCTGGATTGAGATCGGCAAGGTTTTGGGCGATATCGGCACCGTCTACGTTGCTCACGAATCGGCACTCGATGTCGGCCTGCTTGTAGGCGTGCAATGCCTGATAGGCCATCGCCGGTCCGAGGTCGCTACCGCCGATACCGATGTTGACCACCGTGCGAATGCGCTGGCCGGTGTGCCCCGTAAACGCACCCGAGCGCACTCGATGAGCGAACGCCGCCATGCGATCGAGGGTGTCGTGCACATCGGGAACCACGTTGCGAACTTGCCCGGCGTCGTCAGCGGTGGTGACGACGGTGTTGCGCGGCGATCGCAACGCCACGTGTAACACCGCCCGATTCTCGGTGGTGTTGATTCGCTCACCCGCAAACATCGCATCGCGTTTCGCGGTAACGCCAGCGGCCTCAGCAACCTCAGCAAGCAGACCCATGGTGGCCGCCGAAACGCGTTGCTTCGAGAAGTCGACACGCAGGTTGGCCACTTTCACGGTGAACGCCTCGGCTCGCAACGGATCTGTCGCGAAGGCGTCGCGCAACGACACCATCGACTGAGCGCGCGCATGCGTGATGAGGGCCGACCAAGCCGGCGTAGCTGTGATGTCCACGGTGTCGACGTTAGTGCTGTGCCAGAGGCGCAGGGTCTTTCATCAGCGGCACTAACGGGCAATCATTCGGGCGTGGCGTGGTCGCCGCCACCGAGATAGCTGCTCTCGATGAGATGGCGGTTGGCCGCCAGGTGCTTGGCGTCACCCTCGATTTCGAGCGTGCCATGGTTCAAGACATAGGCCCGATCGGCTACCTCAAGCGCGAGATGCACGTGCTGCTCAACCAGCAAAATACCTGCACCGGTTTCATCGGCAATGCGTCGCAACACAGGCAACAGGCGCTCGACGATGATGGGCGCCAGACCAAGGCTCATCTCGTCGACCATCAGCAGCTTGGGGCTTGTGGCAAGCGCACGGCCCATGGCCAGCATCTGCTGCTCGCCACCCGACAACAAGCCAGCCTTACGATCCATGAGCTTGTCGAGCGCAGGGAAATACCCGAGCGCCTGGTCGAAGTTGGCCGAACCCTTCGCTGCACCCAACTTGAGGTTCTCGCGCACGGTGAGCTGAAAGAACAGGCTGCGGTCTTCAGGGACATGCGCCAAGCCCTCGCGAGCGATCATGTGAGCGCGGCGACCCTTGACAGATTTGCCAAGCACGCGGATGTCGCCCGACAAAATCGGGTTCAGCGCCGAGGTGGTCAACAGCGTGGTGGTCTTGCCTGCGCCGTTAGGTCCGAGCAGTGCAACGATCTCGCCTTCGTTGACCGTGAGGTTCAGATTACGTACAACCGGGACACCGTTGTAACCGGTGGAAAGATCGTCGATCTCGAGCAGAGCCATCAGTGCGTCTCCTCTTCGGCCGAGTGACCAAGGTAGGCCTCGATCACGCGGGGGTTCTTTTGAATTTCGCTTGGAGTGCCCTCGGCAATCTTGACGCCGAACTCGATCACGTAGATGTAGTCACACACGTTGAGCACAAGACCCATGTCGTGGTCGACCAAAAAGATTGTTGACCCGGCGCTAATGATGTCGCGCAGTCGGTCGCCAAGCACCCGAGATTCGGCGCTGTCGAGGCCAGCCGCAGGTTCGTCCATGCACACCAACTCGGGTCGAGCAGCAAGCGCTCGCGCTGCGCTGACGAGCTTGCGCTGACCCTGACTGATCTCGTTGGGCATCTTCGATGCAAGATCGGCGATGCCCAGTACGTCGAGCGCCCAATCGGTAGACGAGCTATCGCGTGAGCGACGCGGCGCCACGAGATCGGCGAAGAAGCTGCCAACCGACTGCTTCTCGGCGGCCACTTGCAGGTTCTCGCGCACACTGAGGTCGTCGAATAATTCGAGCGATTGCCATGTGCGACCGAGGCCCAACTTCGCTCGGCGATGAGGTGGAAGCGAGCCAATGTCGCGGCCAGCGAACTCGATGCGACCAGTAGTGGGGACGAAACCGGTGATGCCATCAATGAAGGTGGTCTTGCCAGCACCGTTGGGACCAATGAGGCCGACGAGTTGTCCCTTCTGCACGGCGAAGTCGACTTCGTTGACGGCCTTGAGGCCGCCAAACGTGACCGACATGCTGGTTGTCTGCAGCAAGGTCGTCATCAGTGAGCACCAGCTTTCTCAGTTGCAGGAGTGGCAGACGAACCGTCAGCAGTATCGCCGCTGGGTCGTTGTCGTGCGAACTTGTGTTGCACCGCTTGGCCCATCTGACGGGCCGCGCCAGCGATGCCTTCGGGGTTGCGGACAGAGGCGATGATCAATCCAAGGCCACCAAGAATGAGGGTGAACTCACTGGGCACGCCGAGTGTTTCGCTGGCGAACGTGAAGACCAGACCACCGGCCACCAAGAGTCCGCCGCTAATGGAACCGGCCACGCTAGTGATGCCGCCAAGGTAGGCAAACGCAAAGAACGTGAGCGACTGCACATAGTTGAACTTGTCGGGCGTAACGCCACCGAATCGATACGCCGATACAGCGCCACCGATGCCAGCGATAAACGCTGACACTGCGAAGGCGAGGATTTTCATACCCGACACGTTGACACCGGCCGCGGCTGCGGCGCGCTCGTTCGAGCGAGTGGCCAGCAGTCGGCGCCCGGTTGCCGACCGACGAAGGTTGGCGACCGCGTAACACAGCACGACCACGACGACGAGACAGAACAGCGCTGTCATCGGGTTGGGCTGCTTACCGTCGCCGGCGATGAAGCCCAGAATCTTGTACTGCACATCGCGTGGCTGCGCGATGAGCGATGGCACCTTCACCGGAGCGCCCTTGAAACCGCCGTTGACCGACTGGTTGCCAAAGACTGCGCGGTCTACTGCCACCGCAAAAGCGAGCGTGACAATTGCCAAGTTCACGCCGCGCACCCGCAACGCGGGTAGGGCAACGAGGACTCCGACAAACATCGCCACAATCGCACCAATGAAGATTGGGATGGGGAACGGCACGTTGTGCTCGGTGGTCATTTTGGCAACCAAGTACGCAGAGATGCCGGCAAAGGCCATCTGCGCCAGTGAAATCTGCCCGACGTAACCAGTGATCACCACGATCGACAAACAGATAATGATGCCGATGAGCGAGTTGGCCAAGGCCAAACGGAAGGTGGGGCCGAACACAAACAGGCCACACACGGCCGCCGCCAGAGCGAGGGCGGGCCCGGCATAGCGAGTGGCCCAACGCGGCGGCGTCGGCGAGAACGGTAATCGGCCCGAGCTGATGGCACCGCGAGTTGGCAGGCTCTTGCCACGGAGGTACAACACCAACACAATCACCACAAGCGGGAGTACCCGCTCCATGCCAGGGAAGGCGCTCCCAGCCGACTTGGGGAACCAGTGGTGTTGCGCTTCGAGGTACTTCACGAGCCCGTACTGCATGCCCAGCACCATGGCTGCGAATGTGGTCCAACCAAACGATGTGAAGCTGCCAACGAGGGCCGCAGTGAGCGCTGGAATGATGAGCGCCGGAAGCACCGACGGGTCAACCGTGCGCAACACGGTGGCAGCGAAGATGCCGAGCAGACCCGTAATGACCGTGGAGATCACCCAGTTCGTGCCGGCCAAAAACTCGGGCGAGAAGCCAAGCACAACAGCACCCTTTTCGTTTTCGGATGCGGCGCGCGTGGCCAAGCCGAAGCGGGTGAGTTGGAACACAGCGTAGAGCGCACCGGTGAGCACCAACACCAAGATTGCGATGGCCAATTCGTCGGAGTTCATGCTGATGCCCAAGGGCAACTTGAGCGGCTTTGAGCCGCTAAAGAACGGCATCGACTCAACGGCGAAGGGCTGAATAGAAAAGCGGCGCACGATGACCGCTTGCAGATACAAGAACAGGCCGATGGATGCAACGACCTTGGCGAGCGGCGGCGCCGAGCGCAATGGCCGGAAGATCAAGTAGTGCAGCGCAAGGCCGAGCAACACTGCGAACAACAGCGAGATGAGCAGAGCAGGCAAGAATTGCATGTCGGGCCCAAACGAAATTCGTGTGGGCCAATCGGGAAGATCGAGCGTTGAAGCGGAATCGAGTTTGTGAGCGACGCCTTCGATCAACGCGAAGGGGTTCGGCAGCGGTGGAAGAAAAAGGTCGCCATCGCGGCGCAGCACTGCATACACGTAGGCCACGTACATTGCGATCGCGCTGTTGGCAAAGTTGACCACGCCCGAGCCGCGATAGGTAACAACTAAGCCCAACGAAATAGCAGCGATGAGCGCGCCGCTGGCCAAGCCTGGGCCGGTGAGGAATTGGTTTCTGGTGTTCGTGTCGAGCAATGCCCACATCACCATGCCCAGCGCGCTGAGCCCGATGAACCATTGAAAAAACTTTGTTACGAGACCCTTCATCGGCCCTCACCCCTCGTTGAACGTCATATTGCAAAAGGTGGTGCGCCGCACTCGCGGCGCACCACCTTGATTACTTGATATCCGAATGAACTATGACTGAACCGCAGTGGCGTCAATCGGCTTGCCGTTGAGGCCGTCAGCGATGCTGATCCACTCGCCACCCTTGAGCTGCTGGATACCCATCTGGGCACCGCACACCGATGGGAACGGAACGCCCAAGATCACTTGCTTGCCACAGTTGAGCGGGCCCACCTGCAACATCATTGGACCGGTGAAGCCGCGGATAGCGGCATCGATGGTTGCGAAGTCGGTTGCGCCCTTTGCGGCGTTCACGAACTTGGCGAAGGTCATCAGGTTGGCGAACTCTGGGCCAGCGAAGCCGGTGTACTCAAGCGTGGTCGCATTTGGTGCGGGCTTGCCGTACTGCTGCACCTTGGCGATGTAGGTCTGCATACCGCTCTCGAGGTCGGGGCGGAAGTAGCTGTAGCCGTAGCCACCGAAGTACCAACCGTCGGGAACCGGACCGGCCTCGCCGGCCTGCTTGAGGTGGTCGGTCATCGGGGTGCCGAAGCACAAACCGGTGGTGATCACGGTTGGGGTGATCGCCAACTGCTTCAGCGCGTCGTACACGTTGATGCACTGCTGGATGGTGATGATCGTCATGACGACATCGGCCTTATCGGCGCCGACTGCGGTGAGCGCAGCCTTCACGTCGGCAGCTGACGCTGAGTCTTCGACGAACACAGGGGTGTAGGCAATGCCGGCCTTCTTCAACGCCGGAGCGATGAGCAATGGCACAGCTGCCTGACCCGCTGGGTTGTTCTGGGCCAAGATCGCAACGCTCTTTGGTGTCGGGGTCAGCCCTGTGGCGATGTAGCCGGCAAGACCGGTAACAACACCAGGCGAGCCTGCAGTGAAGGCCTGGCCAGCAGGAGTCAGAAAGTCGGTTGAGGTCACGCCGTTACCGACAATGACTGGCTTCTTGCCGTTGAGCGTGTCATACAGCTCTTGGTTGCCGTTCAAGATGGTGCCGGTGATGACAACGGCAATCGTTGGGTCGTTAGCGAACTGGGTGCCGCACTTGGCCCCATCTTCCGCGTTCGAGACTTTGCACGAAACGAGCTCAATCGGCTTTCCGCCAGCTCCACCGAGCTCGGCGTTGAGATACTCACGCGCGGCATTGATGCCGATGGTGTTCTCGGGGAAGAAGTCTTCGTCGTTGGCATAGCCAACCTTCACGCTGTCGCCGGTAGCTGCGCCAGCGGTGCCACCGGTGTAGTCGAGGGCCCACTTGTTGAGCTCTTCGCCCGCGCCCGCCGTGGTGGTTGTTTCGCCGCCGGACGTGTCGGCCACAGCAGTGGTCGAGTCGGTAGCTGCGGTATCTGGCGTTGTCGCTGTCTTGGTCTCTGAACACGCTGCAGCTCCAAAGCTGAGCACGATCAGAGCAGCGGCAATGTTGTAACTGCGTTTCCTCATGGTTATCCCCTTACTCAAAGAAAGAATCGTTCATTTCACAAGATCGACAAACTGTCGTCGATCACTGTTCATCTACCGACGGTAGTACAACGTTTCTAGCCGATACGACAATGGACCCTGCGACACATCGTCATTTATGTTTTCTCAGAGCGACTTGCGAGAAACGCTCCGGACAACACCGTGGCACATCCGACCACGCTCAGCACAGCGATGGCCTCACTGCGCACGGCGGCGCCAAGGAACAACGCGACCACTGGAATCACATAGGTGGTCATCGCCGCCCGCGTTGAGCCGACCCGACCGGCCAGGGTGCCTGCGGCCACAAAAGCCACCGCCGAGCCGAGCACTCCAAGCGCAATGTTGGCAAACAACGAGTGCCACGAAAACGAAGAAGCCGGCACAGCTGCAATTCCGAATGGAGCGAGCATCAACGCAGCAATGCCTGCAGCTCGCCACAACACGGGCAGGGCTCCGTACTTCTGTTGCATCGGCACCACGATGTTGATGGCGAGTCCGTATGAGCACAGCGCCAGCAAGATGAGCCCAACACCAATGGCCGAACTCGACCCTTCACGCAGTGAGGGCCAACCGATCAACGCAATACCGAGAGTGCCCACGATCAGCCCGAGTCGCTGACGTTTGCCCGGCGGCCGCCTGAGCAACACCGTCGCAACGACCGCAGCGAAAATTGGCGTGCCGCCGTTGAGCATGCCGGCCACACTGCTCGACACATGCTGCTCGGCCAATGGAAACATGCTCAGTGGGAACGCCATCCACACCAACGCAATGAGGGCCACCTTGGGCCAATCTTGGCGATCGATTGGCGAGTGTGCTCGGGGCACGCACGACAAGGTCGCGAACCCAAGGGCCACACGTAGCCACGTAATGAGCATCGGCTGAAACGAGTCGAGCGCTTCGGCGATGAAGAAGAACGACGCGCCCCAGACGCCACCGGCAACACCAAGCAGCATCCAATCGAAGCCGTGGAACGAGTCTTGGTTGCTGCCTTCTGCAGTGGAGACGAGCGGTGTCGATTTGGCCATGGCCGAAGCACCCTACCGAGGGCGCATCACACAAGGCTGAGTGATCTAGCCGCGCCCGACGAGATCGAGACTGCCCATGATCGCTTGCTCGTGTGCACTGCGCGCCTCGATGAGCGCACGCCACTTGTTGATCTCGGCCTGATCGCCGGTGGCATAGGCAGCTTCGATACCCGCACTGAGCCAACGACTCACACTGCCGTACCACTCGACGACATGTTGCAGCTGCAACGACTGTGGCGACCCTGGGTCGCGCCCTGCCACTGCGGCGATGGCAGCCACTTCTCTGTGCATCCACTCGATCTCGTTGGCCACTCGCACCGACAGGTTGCGCAGAATCTGATCGATCATGCCCATCACGACCACAGCCGGTTGATCAGTGAGATGGGGAAGCACTTGCTCGCGCAGGTCACGCGCAATCCCAATGATCATCTGATCGCTCGTTGGCTTGCTCAACATGTCACATCGCACCTTTCATGGCAGCAAGAATTGGTTCGAGTTGTTTGCTGGCATCGATCCACACACCGGAGCCGAACACCACCGAGTTCAGGTTAAACAGCGACGCTAACAACGTGTTCTCGTCGCGGCTGTAGGCAGCGCCGCCCTCGAGCAAACGGCGCACTGTGCCCACCACACCAAGGATCAAGAAGTAGGCCACAGTGACCGGATTCACCTGGGCTTCATTGAGCCCAGTGAGTTCGCGGTAACGGTCGCAGAATCCCATCACGCCCGCATCGTCGAGTAGGTCGGGCGGCGCAATCTGAGCAACTGCCTTGAAGTAGCCGATGTCTTCGCGGGGATCACCAATCGAGGCAAGCTCCCAATCGAGAATCTCGAAATGGCCATCGGGCGCCAGCATCAGGTTTGCGCTCTGCAGGTCGCCGTGAATCAGCGTGAGCGGAACTTCGGGCGGGCGATGCGCATCGAGCCACGCCGCTACGTAGCGCAGGATCGGAAGGTCCTCAACGTGAGCATCGGCCGTGCGTCGCCATTCGTCGATGCGATGACCGATATAGGTGTTCCAGTCGGCGGGCCGCTCGAGTCTGGCGGGCAGCAAAGCCACGGGCAGGCGGTGATAACTCGCGAGCGCATCGGCCAACTTGATGTTGAGCCCCTCGAGCGAGCCGCCACTACTTGCGTACGCCAGAAATGAGTCAGACGCTGTGAACTCAATGACCAATGCGCGAGTGCCGAGGTGCTGCCCCGCATCGTCAAAGTAGCGCGTGCGCGGTGTGCGCACGCCGTGATCGGAGACGGTGGTAATCACCTCAAACTCTTGGGCGCGATCGGTGTCTACGAGCGCACGGCCGGGCGGCGGGTCACCGCGCAACACGAGCACCTCTTCGCCCTCAGCGTGTCGCACATGCGCCTTGCCGAGCAGACGGCTGTATCCGCCGGTCATGACCTCGTAGGCCACGACCTCGATGTCGCGCCACTCGGGTTCTTGTTCAGCGAGGAAGGCCGCAATTCGTGCCGGCATTTCGTCGGGGTTGTTCATGACTACTCCTACATTGCTGAGGTCAGATTGTGGGAACTTCGATGTGGCGACCGAAGACGGTTGCCATTGCGTTCATCATCTCGCCGAGTGATGCATAGACGCCGGACGCCTCGACCAGTGTTGGCATGAGGTTGATCTCGGGATCGGCGGCCTCGACCTGCAGCCGGGCAAGCACCTGGTCGACCGCTGCCTGATTGCGCTGCTGGCGCACCGAGTCGAGCCGCTTCAGTTGACGAGTTTCGTCTTCGTTCGTGATCTGCAAAATGGGCATCGTGTCTTCGTCGTTACCCTCGAGGAACCGATTGACGCCCACCACGATGCGCTCACCGCGGTTGAACATTCGCTCTTGTTCGTACGCGCTATCGGCGATGCAACCCTGGAACCAGTTGTCTTCGATGCCGGCGATGACACCGTCGAGCATTGAGCCATGACCAAGTTCGTCGAGATGACTGAAGATGGCCTCAGCCTGACGCTCCATTTCGTCGGTGAGTGCTTCGACGAAATACGAACCGCCGAGCGGATCGGCCACATGCGCAACGTTGGTTTCGTACGCGATGACCTGCTGAGTGCGCAGTGCAATGCGCGCGGAGCGTTCGGTGGGCAGCGCCAAGGCTTCGTCCATCGAGTTGGTGTGCAGCGACTGCGTACCGCCGAGCACGCCAGCAAGCGCCTCAATAGCGGTGCGCACGATGTTGACCTCGGGCTGCTGCGCGGTAAGCGACACCCCAGCAGTCTGAGTGTGGAACCGGAGTTGCATTGAACGATCGAGTTCGGCGCCGTAGCGAGACTTCATCCACCGCGCCCAGATGCGACGTGCGGCGCGGTACTTGGCAATCTCTTCGAAGAAGTCGATGTGAGCGTTGAAGAAGAAGCTGAGGCGCGGTGCAAACGAATCGATCGCCAGCCCAGCCTGCAGCGCGAGTTCGACATACGCGAAGCCGTTTGCCAACGTGAACGCGAGTTCTTCGGCGGCCGTAGATCCGGCCTCACGGATGTGGTATCCGCTGATCGAGATGCTATGCCATTTCGGCATTTCAGAGGCAGTGAACTTGATCGTGTCGCGCACCAAACGCATGCTCTGACGCGGAGGAAACACGAACTCCTTTTGCGCCTGGTACTCCTTCAAGATGTCGTTCTGCAATGTGCCGCCGAGCCGCGATCGATGCACGCCAGCTTTTTCGGCCTGGGCGACGAACATCGCAAAGATGGGCGCCGCTGGCGAGTTGATGGTCATCGAGGTCGTGGTCTTCGCCAAGTCGATGCCGGCATACAGATCTTCCATGTCGGCCAAGGTGTCGACCGCAACACCGCAGCGACCGACCTCGCCGAGCGACATTGGGTCGTCGCTGTCGAGGCCAAGCAACGTGGGCATATCGAACGCCGTTGAGAGCCCGTCGCCGCCCGACTTGATGATCTCCTTGAAGCGCCAGTTGGTGTCCTCGGCCGTACCAAAACCGGCAAACATGCGCATTGTCCACAGCTTCGAGCGATACATCGAGGCGTATGGCCCACGGGTATACGGATAGACGCCCGGATGCTCGGCATCGTCGGGGCCATAGACAGGCTCAAGCGGGATGCCGCTCATCGTGTTGGTTGCGCCATCGCGAAGCTTGCTGGCCTCGAAGGCCTCTTGCCAGAGCTCTTTTGGGGTTGCCATTGTCATCTCCAGATCCGCCCAACGCGCCTTATCGCCGTACTGTAGGCGGCTATGGCTGAATCGTTCGACCTGAACCAAACCGATCGTCTCCTCACAACCACTCGAGCTGTGCGTAAGCGACTCGACCTCAATCGGCCCGTGCCTCGCGAGCTCATCACCGACTGCATCCGCATCGCGTGTCAAGCGCCAGCAGGGAGCAACCTGCAACGTTGGCGGTGGATCGTTGTCGACGATCCCGATCTGAAGATGGGCCTCGCCGACCTGTACCGCCGGGCATACGAGCCGTACATCGCGATGCAAAAAGACGCCGTAGAACGAACCGGCCGCTCTGGTGCCAACGCCATCATGGACAGCTCCGACTACCTCGCCACGGTGTTGCACCAAGCACCAGCGCTGGTGATTCCGTGCAGCCTCGGCGTGCCCGAGGGCCCGCAGGGTTCGGTCGCCGGCTTCTACGGCAGCGTGCTGCCCGCTGTGTGGAGCTTTATGTTGGCCGCCCGCAGCCGCGGCCTCGGCACGGCATGGACCACGTTGCATTTGGCCTTCGAGGCCGAAGCTCGCGCCCTGCTCGGCATCCCCGACACGGTGACGCAGGTGGCCCTCACACCAGTGGCTTATTACACCGGCGACACGTTCAAGCCAGGCAACCGTCGCCCCGCCGAAGAGGTCACCTACTTCAACGGCTGGAAGTCGTGAGCACTGCAGCGGCCTGTGTCCGCCCCTGAGTCAAGCGACCACGGCACCGAACGCAGCGGAGTTTTTTGGGGCATCAGCGCCTACCTCTTATGGGGCCTCGTCACCATTTATTGGAAGGCGCTCAAGCACTTCAACGCGTTTGAGTTGATCGGCTACCGCATCACTACCTCGGCGCTGCTGATGGGGGTGTGGCTCGTATCTCGCGGCCAAACGCGATCACTCCTCGCAAAGCTCCGAGACCGCGCCGTGCTCGTGCGCGTCGCCATCGGCGCCATCGTGCTCTCCATCAACTGGACCACCTACGTGTGGGCAGTGGTGCACGGGCGCGTCATGGAAACCGCCCTCGGTTACTTCATGACCCCCATCGGCCTGACCTTGCTGGGCGTTCTGGTATTACACGAGCACCTTCGCATTGTGCAAAAAGTGGCGCTCGCCTTGGCCGTCGCCGCGATGGTTGTGCTCACCGTTGGCTACGGCCAGTTTCCATGGGTGTCGTTGCTGATTGCCAGTTCGTGGGTCACGTACTCGTACCTCAAGAAACAAGGCACGCTCAACGCATTCGAAAGCCTCACCACGGAGACGTTGATTCTGTTCATCCCCGCGGTTGGCCTGGTCGTCTGGGGCTCCACCCGCCCCGAAAGCATCGTGAACACCGCAACCTCAACCGAGTGGATACTCGTGGCGCTCACCGGCATTGTTACTGCAGTGCCGTTGCTGATGTTCGCGCTCGCGGCCAAGCGCCTTCCTCTCAGCGTGCTTGCACTGGTTCAGTACATCGTGCCCACCATCAACTTCTTACTCGGATGGCTTGTCTACAACGAAACGCTTACCCTTGTGCGCGTGGCAGGCTTCGTGTTGGTGTGGATCGGGCTCATTGCCGTCACCATCGATTCGATGAATCGAGCGCTGCTCGCATCATGAAATGGATCGTGCATGGCGAGCGCATCATCTATGACAGCGAGTGGATTCGGCTTGCACTTACCGACATAGAGATTCCTGGCGGCCCACGCTTCGATCACCATGTAGTGCGTATGCCCAGCGAGGCAGCAGGCACCGTGGTCGACGACCCCGACCGTGGCGTGCTGTTGCTCTGGCGACACCGCTTCGCTACCGACACCTGGGGCTGGGAAGTACCCGCAGGGCGAGTGGACCCCGGCGAGACGCCGCTACAAGCCGCTGCTCGCGAAACGCTCGAAGAAACTGGCTGGCAAGCCGGACCGCTCCGACAAATCGGCCGCTATTTTCCGCAAAACGGAAACAGCGATGGCGTGTTCAACTTGTTCCTCACCGAGTCGGCAACCTACGTGGGCGACCCCTCTGATCCCAGCGAATCAGAGCGAATCGAGTGGGTCACTTGGCCAACTATTCGCGCCGAGATCGCGGCAGGCCGAGTTGCTGACGGGTTGTCGCTCACAGCATTGCTGCTTGTCGCTTTTTCGAAGCAGGGATAGATCTCGACCACTGGTAACTTTCAGCCATGAAATCCGTCTTGCTCAAAACGTTCGTTGTGTCGGTCACCCTGCTCGGCCTGTCAGCATGCGGTAGCTCAAGCTCACCTGCTGCCTCGACACCAGCCACCAGCGACACAGCCGCAGCAACCAGCGACACCGACGGCGACACCGACACCGGCGGCGGCGCAGACGAAGATGGCGGCACGATTCCCGTAGTCACCGCTGTCGGAACCGACGACGAGATCCGCGCTCAGATCACCCAAGCATTGATCGAGAGCGGCTCCGCCGGGTTCACGATTGACAAATCCTGCTTGGACGCCGTGGTTGCCAAGCTCAGCGCCGCCGATGTGCAAAGTTTCCGCGAAAGCTTCTTCTCGCCCAAGCTCAGCCCCGAGGGCGATGCACTGGGCCTCGAGCTTGAGAACTGCCGCACAGCCGACAGCACTACCACGGCAGCAAGTACAACCAGCGCGCCGTAGTCGCTCGCATCGCAGACACTTCGCTGCGATTGGTAGATTGCCGCAATGAAATCTGCACTGCCAAGAGTCCTTATCGTGATGTCATTCGCCGTTCTTGGTCTGTCTGCATGCGGCAGCTCAAACTCCGATGACAACTCCGGTTCAGCCCCAGTAGTCACTCCAGTAGTCACCGCAGTGGGCACCGATGCTCAAGTGATCGAACAGTTCGCCCAGGTCTGGGTTGGTCAAGCGAGCGAGGCTGGCCTCCCCGCCGACCAAGCATGCGTGATGACAGTGGCCTCCCAACTCGAGGCGGCCGACGTTCAGAGGCTTCGCGAAAATATCAAACTGCCCACACTCAGCGCAGCAGGTCAGGCACTCCTCAACGACAACCTCAGCAGGTGCATCGTTGCTCCCACAACCACTGCCAGCACCAGTACCAGCACCACAAGCGCCCCCTGATCGGTGGGTTAGACGGGGACGACGAGCTCGCCTGCCAGAAGCTGTTGCAGTGCGCGAATGGAGCCGTGATGACGTTCGGCGTCTCCACTCACTGTTGAAAATGTGGCCAATCCCGACAACACCGCGTTGAGTAGATCTTCGACAGCTCGTGGTTGAACCTCTGGACGAAACTCGCCTGCCGCTGCGGCTTCGCTCACAAGCCGACCAACGAAAGTAGGAGCATGAGTGCGCAGGGCGCGGATGAGGTCGGTGAGCTCAGGGTGCCGCTGCAATTCACGGGGCACACCCACCAAGAACCCGGCGATCGATGAATCACTGCGGTTGAGATTCGAAGCCGTATCGAGGGCGCGGCTGAATCTGGTGAGCAATGAACCCGGCGCAGCAATGGCCGCGTCAAAGTTGTCGGACACGATCTTGAGCACCACTTCGTACACCCCAACGTAGAGCTCGGCCTTCGATGGGAAGTAATGGTAAATCGCGCCGGTGGTGATGCCGGCCTCGTCAGCAATGCTTCGGTTCGTGGTGGCGCCGTAACCATCGCGAGCAAAAATGCGACGGGCCACTTCGAGCAGTGTTTGGCGGGTGTCCGATGAATCGACATCACGTGGTCGACCCAGTTTTCTGACAACTGGAGTGCGCTTAGCCATGCTCAGCCCGCTGCATCTGGTCGCTTGGGACCTGGATCAATCAGCATCCCAAACTTGATCTGGTTATGCGCATGAGCGAGATGCTGTATCGAGAACGCCGCACGGAACGCGGTCCACTGGCCCTGAGCTTCGAGAGTCTGGTTCACGCTCTCCTTCGCCAACTTGAGCGCAAAACTGGGGCGCAACGCGATCTTGCGAGCCATCGCCATCGTGTAGTCGCGAAGCTCAGCAGCCGGCACCACTTGGTTCACCATCCCAAGGGCCTTGGCATCTTGAGCTGTCACCCAATCGCCGGTGAACAACAACTCCTTGGCCTTACGAGCGCCGAGCTCCCATGGATGCGCGAAGTACTCGACACCGTTCACACCCATGCCCACCACCGGGTCGCTAAACAGTGCATCGTCGGCGGCCAGGATCACGTCGCAGACCCAGAGCAACATCAGCCCACCCGCGATTGTCTTCCCTTGCGCTGCGGCCAACACCGGCTTCGGAATATTGCGCCACCGCCAGCACATCTGGAAGTAGACCTCTTCCTCGTAGGCCATGTAACCCTCTTGGCCAGGGCGGCTAAACCCGCCACCCGAGAACACCGAATCGAACTCGCGGCTACTTTCGGTGTCACGCAAGTCGTGACCACTTGAAAAGTGTGGACCGTCGGCCTGCAGCACGATGACCTTCACGTCGCTGCGTCGCGAAGCGTCGTCGAAGCACGCGTTCATTTCGTAGGTCATCCGCTTGTTCTGTGCGTTGCGACTCTCGGGACGATTGAGGGTGACTACTGCAATGCCGTGATCGCCTGGGTCGACGACCTCGTAGCGCACCGTCGAAAGATTGTTGAGGTCAATGCTCATAGTCAGGACTCCGATGTTGAGTTGGTCGGGGTGGCGGTAAAGACAAGATGCAGCGCGCTGAGACCGCGCAGGGTCATTGAGAGTTCTCGATCGGTCGGCTGCTCAATCGGTGCCAGCGCGATGTCGTGCAATCGATCGAGCAATAACTCAAAGCCGATGCGAGCTTCGCTGCGTGCCAGTGCGGCGCCGACGCAGAAGTGAGGCCCCTGCCCGAAGGCAAGGTGGCCTCGGGCATTGCTTCGTTCGATGTCGAACACATCGGCGTTGGAGAATTTTGCTTCGTCGCGGTTCGCACACCCGTACATCACCATCACCATCGAGCCCTTGGGAATGTTGACTCCCCCGACCTCGACATCGGTCTTGGCAATACGCGGCAACATCTGCACGGGTGACTCAATGCGCAACGACTCTTCGACAAGGTTGCCGATGAGCTCTGTGTTCGCGCGTACTTTGATCATCTGCTCGGGATTCTCAATGAGCGCCAGCATGCCTGCGGCGAGCAGCTTGGTGGTGGTCTCGTTGCCGGCTACCAAGATCTGCTCGATCACGTTGAGCAACTCGGCAACGGTGAGGTTCTCGCCAACGCGATCGCCCGAATCGAATACGGCATGAACGAGGTCACTCAACAGGTCGTCGCAAGGCTCGGCGCGGCGACGCTCGATGACGGCAGCCATGTACCGCTGCATCTCGACGCGGCTTCTCGCGCACTCAAGCATTTGGTCGGCGTCGAGTAGCCCGCTGAGCGGCGCGACCGCATGATCGCTCCAACGCTTGAAGCGAGCCATGTCGGCACGGTCTACACCGAGAGCGTCGGCCACGATGGTGAGCGGAAGCCCGACCGCAAACTGACTGACCAACTCAACCGCGCCATCGGCGACGAATGCGTCGATGAGGTCGGTGGCAACGCCGCGGATTTCGCCTTCGAGTTGGGCCACTCGTCTTGGCGAGAACGCTTTGTTGACCAAGGCCCTGAACTGCGTGTGCGTCGGCGGGTCGTTGGTGAGCAATGTGTTTGCCGATGGATAACCGTCGGCCAGCACGGCCAGCATCTCGGGGCTTGCGCTGCCCGCAGCGAACGACGTGTTGAAGTTGCTCGAGAAGCGCTCTGGATCGCGCACCACCGACATCACATCGTCGAAGCGCGACACCAACCAAAAGCCCAGCGGGGTCTGATGCACCGGGGCTTCGTCGCGAACGCGCCGATAGAACTCGTACGGGCAACTGAGCACTTCAGGAGTGACCAAGATTTCGTCAGCGATGCTCATCCTTGCTCAGCTTCCAGATGTGTTGGGGTGAACGCCACGCTGATCATCCGATGGTGCGCGAGCCTTCCCAATAAGGGGCTCGCAGGTTTCGCTTGTTGACCTTGCCCATCGCGTTGCGGCCGATGGTGGACACAATCTCAACACTTCGCGGACACTTGTAGCCAGCCAGTTCTTGTCGGCATAGGGCGATGAGGTCATCCGCCTGCGGGGGGTTCGCCGGGTCTTGTGGCACCACAAGAGCGCGCACGGCTTCGCCCATATCGGCGTCGGGAACGCCGATGACCGCAACGTCGCCCACCAACGGATGGGTGAGCAGTACCTGCTCGGCCTCGGCGGGATACACGTTGACTCCCCCGGACACGATCATGTCGCTCGAACGATCTGTGATGTACACGTACCCCTCAGTGTCGAGGTACCCGATCTCGCCCAACGTGAACACACCCGGACGAAGATGAGCCTTGGCGCTCTTTGCCGGATCGTTGGGGTACACGACACCTCGTCCGGTTGCGTCTTCGAAGTAGAGGTTGCCTTCGGTGCCTGCCGGCACTGGGTTGCCCTGATCGTCGACAATGAGCGCGGTGAACGGCGGCAGGGCTCGGCCAACGCTGCCCGGATGGTCGAGCCACTCGCTGCTGGTGATGCTGCATGTAGTGCCGACCTCGGTGGCGCCATAAGCGTCGAGGAAGATGGGTCCGAACCACTCGATCATCCGGTGCTTGATATCGATCGGACATGCTGCGCCGGTGTGGGCAACGAGTTGCATTGAGCTGAGGTCGTAGCGAGCCTTTACCTCTGCGGGCAGATCGAGCAGGCGCTTGAAGTGGGTGGGCACCATCAAGCTTGTCTCGGCTTTGTAGCGCTCGATCGCGGCCAGCACTGCCTCAGGGTCAAACTTGTTGAGCACCGCGACAGGTGTGCCGACGGCCAGGATTCGAAAGCCATTGAGCGGGCCCGTGTGATACATCGGGCCAACAACGAGATGTGTCGCGAACTTGGTGAACCGGTTGGCACGCAGCCCTACGAAGTGCTCTTCAATCGAGTTGCCTCCGGCGAACATTGTGGGCGGCAGGTCGACCCCTTTGGGCTGACCCGTTGTGCCGCTGGTGTACATCAGGTTTGGCAACGGCCGCACGTTGCTCGATGGTTCTGCGGCCGACGACTGAGCCATCCACTCGGACCAAGGGATCACATTCGGGTGCGGTTCGCATCTCCATCCGACCACGGTGGCGACACCGGCGGCATTGGCCGCGGCAAGGCCGCGCTCGAGATTCTCGGGGCCGACAAACAGCACCGTTGCGTGTGAGTCGGTGAGGATGTATTCGAGCTCGGCAGCGTTGAGATGAAAGTTCACCGGCACCGTACTGGCGCCCGCCAACAGGCCTCCGAGATGGGCGAGCAACGTTTCGACCGAGTTCTCGGCAAACACCGCGACGCGGCGTTGAGCGCCGAGCTCAAGCGCATTGAGGCCGTTGGCGACGCGGTTCAATGCATCGTTGAGCTCAGGCCAAGTCAAGGAGAACCGGCTATCGCAGAGCGCAACTTCGGTTGGCAGCTCGCGCGCCTTGTCGACGATTACCAACGCCATGTGTCGCCATCTTTCACAACGTGTATCTAACTACGCGATCAGTTCACCTCCCGACTTGGAGCGCCCATCAAATGGCCCTATCGCGCTAGCGTCACGCACATGCCAGACTCAGCGTTGCCAGACATCGAGGACTTCCGCAGCAGCGCTCGCGCCTGGCTCGAGCACAATGCAGAGCCGTTGTCCGAGGCGAACCACACCAACGACGACGGCACCGCCGTGTGGGGGCACGGTTCAGACAATGTGGCGGTGTTTCATAACTTGACCGAGCAGCAGGAAGCCGAACGGCTTGAGGCCACACGAGTCTGGCAACAAAAGAAGTTCGATGCCGGATACGCGATGCTCAATTGGTCGCCAGCGCTCGGCGGACGAGGTCTGCCCAACAGTTACTTGCGTGCATACAACGGCGAGGAGGCACGGTTTCATGTGCCTTCGGCGGGCGAACTTCCACCAACCTCGATGGGCTTGATCGCGCCGACGATCGCTGCATACGGCACCGATCAACAACAGCTCGACTTCATCAAGCCGCTCATGCGTATGGACATTCTCGGTTGCCAACTCTTCTCTGAACCATCTGCCGGTTCCGACCTCGCATCGGTCACCACCCGAGCCACGCTCGATGGCGACGAGTGGATTCTCAACGGCCAAAAGGTGTGGACCTCCGGGGCACGCTTTGCCCAATGGGGTCTGGCGATCGCTCGCCATGACGTCGACGTACCAAAGCACAAAGGGCTCACGGCGTTTCTCGTTCCGTTCGATGCCGCTGGTGTCGAGGTGCGACCCATCAAACAGATGAGCGGCGGCTCGAACTTCAACGAAGTGTTTATGACCGATGCGCGCATCTCTGATGCACTGCGGCTCGGGCCCATAGGCGAAGGGTGGCGGGTAGCGCTCACGTGCTTAGGGTTCGAACGAGATCACTCGGGTGGCGGCGGCGGTGGGCATGCCGGAGGCGGATATCGGCAAATCCAAGCGCTCGCGCAACATCTCGAGCGCGGCGATGATCCCGTGGTTCGTCAAATGTTGGCTCGCTTGTACTCGGACTACAAGGTGGCGCAATATACGAACCGACGCGCCGCTGCACGTCTGAAGGCGGGCCAGACGCCTGGGCCCGAAGGCTCGCTGGGCAAGCTGATGTGGACCGCCAACATGGCCAGTGTCAGCGATGCCGTCTCACTGTTGTTAGGACCGCGACTCGTCGCGGACACCGGCGAGTGGGGAACCTTTGCATGGGGAGAACACGTGCTTGGTGCTCCGGGCTACCGCATCGCCGGAGGCAGCGACGAAATCCAGCGCAACATCGTGGGCGAACGTGTCCTCGGATTGCCGGCCGAACCGAGAGTAGACAAAGACATTTCGTTTGCCGACGCGCAGCGCAACGCCCGCTACGGCCAAGCGGGCTAAGCCGCAGCGAGTCAGTCAGTCCCGCGAGACAACGACCGGCTGGACCCTGACGATCGGTTGGTCTCGCGTCACGAGGGCACGGTCAGGCGCGGTGAGCACCCCGGCAACCTGAAGTGTGACTACTCGAGTTCCGCCCGGCGGAATATTCAAAAAGGTCGACGCCACATTCCACCCAAGCGACGTGCCCGTTTCCATCGTGGACGGCTCGCCATCAAGCGTGACCGACTCCATGGGTAACCCGGTGTACACCGACAAAAACATGCGATTTGTGCCGAGCGGCAAATCGACGGCGTTGGCCAGCACGTAGTCCGGTAAGCCACCGGCCGGCGCGTTGTTGGTCAAGGTGATGGTGACCGTGCCGTCGCGGAAGCCGCTCGCATCGAGGGTCCCGATCCGATAACTCGTGGCGACATCAAGGAAGGCATCGGCCTTGTTGCCAGCAGCGTTATCGACCACTACGGCAACACCATCGCCGCCTTCTAATGCGGGAAACACACCCGACATGCCGATCTTGGCGAACAGCGACTCTTCGGCGGGATCGGCACTCCAACCCATGAGCCTGCCCTGTCGTGTGAGCGGGCCAAGAGTGCGGGCAAGCTCGGCTGGCTCAGGCATAGATCCACCGAGCAGTCGATCAACAACCGTTCGGGCAATCGTGTCGAGCAGGTCGATGCGATCGTCGAACTGAGTGATGTTGTACTGATCCCGAATGATGAAGTTCGCGGTGTTCGCCGCGGTGAGCGGCTCATCGACTCCGTCAAGCGTGATCGGTCCGGTGAACGACACCAGCGCAGCCATCGTCTGAGGATCGAGCGCGAAAGCACCATCGATCTTTCGACCACCGCTTTGCGGATACAGCTGCGCAATCACATCGCCCACCAGTGCAAAGTCGGGAGGCATCGTGATGTTGGACCATGCCTGCACCGCCGTGGTGCCATCTGCGGGGTCATAGAACCCGAAGCGGCCCCACCGGTCGATGAACTCGGCCGGACCGTTCAACCGACGATTTCCTGGATCGGGTCCACCGTCGCTGAGATCGGTGTGCCGTCCAAATTCGGACATCGAAATATGACCATTCTCAATGGTCATCTCGGCCCAGTTACCCATGAATCCACCAAGGCCACGCGCCTCGGCCGGTGTAGTGAACGCGACGAAATAGCGACGGGTGCCATCGGCGCCCAACATGGCCGGCGCGAGCTGCGCAGCCAACACAGCATTGTCGGCACGGACCTTGTTCTTTTCCATGTCACTTGCGAACTCGTGTAGTCGCGTTCGCACCATTGGGGTTAACCACTGCGAATCAGCTTCGGAGAGCGCTGCACCGACGCCGGCTATCGCTGTGCGCAATGAGGTGAACGGCGCAACCAGCCCGCGCACTGCGTCGAGATCGATCTGACCCTTCACCACTCGGAGCGATTCGGGATCTATTTGGCGAAGTGCCCCGGCTGCGAGGCTCATTGCACGGGCAGCAGTGGAGGCCAAGGTAACGGCACTCGCTCGGTGCTGGGCCACAACTGGCAAGAATCGACTTGGCTGCGCCCACAGAGCTGAGAGATCATTCTCGGCGCTTTGAAAGGCACTACTGGCAGCATCAAACGCCGTAGCGGCGGCAGCCATATCGCCACGATTGAGCGCGTCGAGCCCGTCGTGAACGCGTCGATTTCCCTCTTGCAGCGGGCCCCGGGCAGCGAGCGCACCCAGGGCCAAACCAACAAGAGCCACCGCGGCACAGGCCACGGCGATGGCGAGGTACTTCCAGACACGCTTTCGCACAGCGCGCTCGCGGCGAAGAATCGCAGGAACGAACAGCGCAGCGAGCGTGACACATCCGATAATCGCCGACAGCCCGAGGAACCCATTGAGCTGCAGCCGCGCAAATACCTGCACGGCTGCCGCAGCAGCGGCCACTCGCACCAACGGAAGGTTGCGGCGTTTGACCCCAATAAAGAACGTGGCTGCCCATCCGGCCAGGGCCACAGCAACGAGCAGCGGCTGTACGGCGACAACGGCCGCTATCGCGCAGGCCAAGCCCACAGCCCACCACGGCGCCGTTGCTGCGCTCCAGGTAACCAGCGCAGCGAGGGCTGCGACAAGCAGCGTGTCGATCACTGGCGAACCGGTGGGCGACGCTCCAGCAGCTGCCGCCGCAATGCCAGAGGCAGCTGCGATCAACGATGCGCACATTGGCTGACGGCCGCGAAGCCGGTTTCGTCGCGTCACTGCCATAGGGCCGGAAGGGTAGCTGCAGCCAGTAACACTGCACGAGCATCACCCAGTAGATGAGCTGCTGGCAACTGCGGGGTACACCGAATTCAGTACGTTTTCGCGCAACTGGGCTGTAGCGCCATGACAACTGGCTATAGTTCGCTCAATCTATTTTGGAGGATCCTATGAAGCGCTTGATCGCAATTGCAATCAGCATGTTGGCCTTGGTCGGTCTCAGCCCTGTCGCTGCGCACGCTGCATACCCACCAGGCAGCGCCACTGTCTCGAGCAGTTCGGCAACCCCAACCCCGGGCGCATCGGTCACCCTCTCGGCAGCCGGATTCTGCTCCGGCGCTTCAGTTGCGTTCTCCATCGGCGGCACTGCAGTTGGCACAGCCACCGCAGCCGCAAACGGAACCGCATCGTTCACCGCCACGGTGCCATCAGCCGCAGGCCGCTACACCGTTACTGCCACCACTACGAATGTGCGTTGCCCGCTCACTGCTTCGTTGGCGCTCAACGTAGCCGTGCCTGCCAACCCGCTTCCGGTGACCGGCTCTGACTCATCGTCGATTCTGAACTTCGCTGCGCTTGCGCTGCTGTTGGGCGTTGGCATGGTCATCGTTGTTGCGATGCGTCGTCGCACGGCAAACGTCACCAAGTAACTACTCTCGGGCCACCTGTTTGGTCCGCCACTTCTACGAAGTTCGAAAACGATCCCGCCTTGAGCCCAGTGCTCAGGCGGGATCTTTCGCGTAGCGGTTGCGGATCACTCGACATTCGCCAACCACCGAGTCGTCAAGCACCAACTCAAGCACCGCTGCTGCAATCTCGGCAGGGTCAAGCAGCTGAATAGACGCGAGCACCGGTCCCAGCCACACCGCTGGGCGGGTGCCGTCTCCGGTGTGCTTCATGGTCATGTCGGTATCGACCATTCCCGGCAGTACTGCATTGACCCGAATACCTTCGGCCGCGAACCCAACACAGCTTTCGACAATGCGCACAACGCCGGCCTTTGTCGCCGAATACACCGGGTCCGATGGCAACGGGCCCAACGCAGCGACAGAAGCCGTGTTGATGATGACTCCCCCACCACGCTTGCGCAGTTCGACAATGCCTTGCTGCGTGCCCATTGCGACTCCGCCAAGATTGACGGCGATCACCGTAGCTACCCGCTCAAGCGAGCCATCAGGCCAAAGCGGCTCGCCGCTAATGAGCCCTGCGTTGTTATGAACAATGTCGACCCCACCAAACACCCGCGTCGCCTCATCGAACATCCGGTAGATGTCGGCGGCCAGCGAGACATCGGCCTGCACCGCAACAGCCGTGCCCGCCGCAGCACGTATCCGGTCGGCCGTACCGATGGCCGCCGCCTCATCGAGATCGACCGCCACCACGCTGGCACCCGCAGCTGCGAACCCGAGCGCGCTTGCCCGCCCAATGCCTGCACCCGCCCCGGTGACCAGCGCGACCTTGCCAGCAAGTTGCACTGCGACCTACTCGATCGACCCGATTTGGACGCCAACCGCGTAGGTCTCGCCCTCGACACCCACGATTCGAATCACACCCGCAATCGGAGACTCAACATCGTTTTCGACCTTGTCGGTTTCGATGCGATACAGCACGTCGCCCGCCTGAACGGGCTGCCCGTCGCTGACCATCCACTCGACGAGGGTGCCTTCGGTCATCGAAACACCAAGCTTGGGAATAGAGATGGGCACAGACATGACATGTGTCTTATCAATGAAGCGTGCGAAGCTACGAACCGTGAGTAACCCAACCGATGGCACAAACAACGACTCAGACGCCGCCGCAGGAACCATTGTTCTGCCGTGGTGGCATCACCGAGGCAACCTGATTTCAGTTCTCATTGCCGCGATCATTCTCGCCGCTGGCGCAGGTTTCGTGATCGGCGAGCGCAACGCCACTCCCCAGCCCAACGCCGTAGATATCGGCTACCTGCAAGACATGCGCGCTCATCATGAGCAAGCCGTTGAGATGGCCCTGATCTACATCGCGAAGCCTCAGACGAACTCGATTTTTCATCTCATCGCCAAAGAGATCGCCTTCGGTCAAGCCGTAGACATCGGGCGAATGATTCAGCTGCTCCGCGACTACGGCAAGGCCGAAGCAAACGAGAGCGGCACCGCCATGGTGTGGATGGATCACCCCGCAGTGCCGCTCGACCGCATGCCCGGCCTCGCGACACCAAGTGACCTGAAATCGTTCATTGCAGCAAAAGGTGCTGAGGCCGACAAGCAGTTCGTCGCGCTCATGGTCGCCCACCATGAAGGCGGCATTCATATGGCCGATTTCGCCGCCACGAACGCGGCCACCAGCGAGGTGCGCGCGATGGCCGTCGCAGCGAGCCACACCCAACAGGGCGAGATCGCCGAGCTGAAGAAACTGCTCGCCCAGATCTAGCCAACGCTGGGCGGCGCTAGCCCTGAGTTCGTTGAACCGCCGCAACGATGTCGGCCACGGTAGGGATGAAATCGGCCTCAAGGTTTGAGGCATACGGCACGGGCGTATTGGCACTGCCAACTCGCTGCACCGGCGCAGACAATTGGCCAAACAGTTCTTCGTGGATGCGACTCGAGAGTTCGGCGCCGAACCCGCAGCGGGTGACGGCTTCGTGCACAACAACGGCCCGCGACGTGCGACCAACCGACTGCATGACGGCGGCTTCATCCCACGGCACCAAGGTACGCAGGTCGATCACTTCGCACGACACACCGTCGGCGGCCAACAACTGGGCGGCGGCTGCGCAATCGTGAACCTGCCGCCCGTATGAGATGAGCGTGACGTCGGTGCCTTCACGACGAATGGCCGCCTGACCAAACGGCACGCGTACATCGCCAGCAGGAACTTCGCCCGCATACGACTTGTCCCAATACATCATCATCTGCTCGACGAACAGCACCGGATCGTCGTCGAAAATGGCGGTGAGCAACAGGCCTTTCGCGTCGGCCGGCGTTGATGGAACTGCAACCTTCATACCTGGCGAGTGAACCGCAAACGTCTCAAGCATTGCTGAGTGCTGAGCGCCAAAGCCCATGCCCGCACCCGCCGAGGTGCGAATCACCATCGGCACTGTGGTCTGCCCGCCCGACATGTAGCGGATCTTTGCGGCATGGTTGGTGACCTGATCAAGACACACCGCAAGAAAGTCCATCATCATGATCTCGGCGACGGGTCGATAGCCAGCAATGGCTGCGCCGATGGCCGCGCCAACGATGGCCTGCTCGGAAATCGGCGTCTTACGAACGCGGTGGAGCCCGTGCTTCTCGGACAGACCTTTGGTCACTTTGTACACGCCACCCGATGGTTCAGCAATGTCTTCGCCCAACAAGAACACCTTGGGGTCAAGCGTCATCGCAATGTCCATCGCTTCATTGATGGCCATACCTGTCAGCATGATTCGTGGCTCGCTCACCGTGACGCCCCGTTCAACATGGCGGCAGATTCGTCGCCGAACACATCGGTATACAACTCGCTCGCATCGGGCTGCGGACTATTCAGAGCGAACTCGACGGCATCGTCGATCGCTGCGGTGATTTGTTCTTCGATCTCACCCAACGCAGCCTCGGTTGCGTGGCCATTGTCGATCAGCCATGCCCGGTAGAGCACCACCGGATCAGCCGCCATCGCTGCCTTGCGCTCGGCTTTGTCCATGTACTCCATCGCATCGCCCATCAGGTGGCCCCAGAACCGGTACGTGCGCGCCTCAACGAGCGTTGGGCCACCACCCGACCGGGCGCGCTGCACTGCCTCGCCCATCACCTTCCAGGTGGCAATGGGATCATTGCCATCGACGGTGACGCCGGGCATCCCATACGCGGCCGCACGTTCGCTGATGTACTCGACACCGGTAGACATGCTCATCGGCGTGTGCTCGCCGTACAGATTGTTCTGACACACGAAGATCACGGGCAGTTTCCACACAGCGGCCAAGTTCATGCCCTCGTGGAACGCACCAATGTTTGTGGCGCCATCGCCGAAGTTCACGACCGTGACCTGATCGGTGCCACTGAGTTGAGCCGCGAGGCCGAAGCCATTTGCAATGGGGATGCCAGCGCCGACGATGCCCGTAGTGACCATCAAGCCCGACTCGGGATGGGTGACGTGCATCGGCCCGCCCTTGCCTTTGCAGGTTCCGGTAGCGCGGCCGAGGAACTCGGCCCACAACTCGCGCAGCGGCACACCCTTGGCGAGATGATCGTGCAGGCCGCGATAAATCGTGACGACGTAATCACTTTGACGAAGGTGCACACCCCAACCCGCGCTAATGCATTCCTGGCCGCGTGGCGAGTAGTAGATGAGGCGGATCTGGCCGCTCATCAACATGCTGCGAAACCGCTCGTCGCACAGTTTGATACGACTCTGGATTTCGAACATCTGCAACAACGTGTCGCGGTCGGGTGCGTCGGGGCGTTCAACGTCAGACATGACTCAAGTACTTACCACCCCCGGTAGGAGCCACCCGCTGTCGGAGCATCAACGCACCCGTCAGCGACTTCACCAGTGATGCAAGCCGTTCTAAGCTGCGGCCATGCGTAACAAGCTGTCGATAGTCGTGGCTGCGGGTTGTCTCGTGCTTGCCGCATGCAGCTCTACCGACCCCGGCCTCAGCATCAGCCGCTCACTGTCGCTCGTTTCGCGCGGTCCCGACGCTTCTGTCCCCGGTACAACAACGGCGTCAGCGCCGAGCACCCAAACCGATGCCAATGACGCCAAAGTCGACTTCGGCACCAATCGCACCCCAAAGGAATACGACAGCTACCTGAACAACGTCGTTGCCGACATTCAAGACTTCTGGCGAGCCGAATATCCAAAGGTCTACGACGAGCCATACCGCGAGTTCAGCGGCGGCTTCTTCGCGATGTATCCGTCACGCTCTGACGATGTCGAGGCGTGCGGCGAGAAGCTGCCCTTCGACGAGATCGCAGACAACGCTCGCTACTTCAGTTGCGGCGACCTCATTGCTTGGGACGATGACAAGCTGTTGCCCGATCTCGCTGCGCAGCTCGGCACGAGCGCCGTTGCAACGGTCATCGCCCACGAGTTTGGGCATGCGATCCAGCAACGCTCCGGGGTCTTAGATCTGCAGCAGCCAACGGTGGTCACCGAGCAGCAAGCCGACTGTTTCGCGGGCGCCTGGTCAGCGCACGCCGCCCGCGGCGAATCGAGTCTTGTGACCTTCACCGATGCCGAAGTAAAAGCCGGGCTCGCTGCCATGGTGCTCGTCCGCGACCCCCTGGATCCAACGATTGGCGAGACCGTCTTTGAGGAAGGTGGACACGGCACAGCATTCGATCGGGTCGGCGCTTTTCAGCACGGTTTCATCGGCGGCGCCCAGGCATGCAAGCCGCTCATCGACACTCCCCTGCCGTTGATCAACCTCACGTTCACGTCAACGGACGACATTGCCAATCAGGGCAACATGCCGTACAGCGATCTGCAGGCCAGCGTGACCGACGATCTCAAGCGATTCTGGTCGGCCACGTTCACCACCAACCAGCGCACCTTTGAAGCTCCTACGGTCATTGCGTATAACCAGGACGGCCCCTACCCGACATGCGACGGCGTCACGCCAGCGCAGTGGAGATCAAACGTGGTCTACTGCCCGAGCATCAACTTGATCGCATACGACAATGACTTCGCGATCAATCTCTACAGCAGCTACGGAGACTTCTCAATTGGCTATCTCTTGAGCAATGCATGGAGCGATGCCGTGCAAACCCAGCTCAACAGCACCCTAGAGAGCGAAAACCGAGCGTTGATGAACGACTGCCTCACCGGCGTCTGGACCAAAGACATCGTCCCGATCGGCTCGCAGAGTCAGCCGTTTGCAATCTCTCCCGGCGACCTCGACGAAGTGATTACAACGGCGTTGATCATCGACGACATCACCGGTCGGCCGCCAGCGGCCAGCGCGTTCGACAGGATCAGTAGCTTTCGAACCGGCGTGCTCGACGGCCTGGGCGCGTGCACCAAGCGCCTCGCCGCCGACTGAGAGCGCTGCAGACACCAACCGAAACAATTCGTTAGAGAACGGTGTCTCGAATCAGATCGGCGAGTTCGCGAGGACGGTCACCTTGAATGCTGTGGCCGGCACCGTCGATAACAACAACCTGCACTGTGGGCTGACGCCTCACGGCTTCTGCCACATCGGCGTCATCGACCACTGGAGAGAGCGAACCGCGCACCAACAACATTGGGCAGCGGATCGAGCCGAAGTCGTCCCACAGCGGCGACAACGCGCTGGCTGCATCTACAACAACATCGGCTACCACCGCAGCCTCAGGGTCGCGCGAGCGAGCGTGACTGCGACGGTCATAGTTCCATTGCCAACTGCCGTCGGCTGATTGATGGGCGTTGTGCAAAATGCCGCGACGCAGCGACGACTGAGTTCGAGTGGGGTTGTGCTCAATGGTCCGAGCCAACAGATCGTCGAAGCTGGCAAAGGTCTGTGGACCATCGACGAAATCAATCACGGCCTTCGCCTTTTGCTGGTTCACGCCGGGAGTGATGTCGACCATCACCAGGCGGCGCACCAATTCGGGATGCCGCGCCGCAAGCTCCATGCTCGTGAGGCCACCGAGCGACATGCCAACAATGGCAACAGCGTGAGGAGCCAGCTGACCCACCACGATGGCAAGATCGTCGGCCAAGTTGGTGGGCGTATAGGCGCCGTCGTCTCGCCACCCCGAATGCCCGTGGCCCGCAAGGTCTACGGCCACCAGCGGAACACCAAGAGCGAGAGCAACGGTGTCCCATGTGTGAGCGTTCTGCGCCCCACCATGCACGAGCACCAACTGCGGATCGCCGCTGCCCCACACCAGTGCGCTCACGAAACGAGCAGATGACTCGTCGGTGCCCGGCTGCACGTTTACCTCGACACGGCGAACCGCAGGGGGCGAATTGAGTGTCAGACCGAACTCGGCCGCATTCTCATGAAACAAACCAAACTCGTCGTAGGGAAGTGAAGTCACGCAGACATCGTGACACGTTGCACCTACGGGGTTGGAGGCGCAGCCGTAGTAGTTGCGATGGCCGCCGTTGTTGTGGTTGCTACCGGCTTGGCCAGTGTGGTGGTGGTGGCCGGGATCGTGGTGGCAACGGCAACCGTGGTGGTGGTGCTGGTTGTCGTGGTGGCGTTGGGATCCCTGCGGTTGAACACCGGCAAACTTTCTTCCTTCGTATACGCCTCTGGCTCTTTGCCATCCTGGCCCCACACGAAGACGCGGTCACCGATGTTTACGTAGTTCTGGAAGGTCTCAGAGATTCGCTTATGAATACGAATGCATCCGTGCGACGCTGGGTCAAGCGGAATGTTGTTTGCGCCGTGCACCGCGATTCCCTTATTGAAATACACCGGGTTCCACATGCCACCAAGCGAGCCCATGCGCAGGCCGACCACGCGACGGGTGAACTTGAACACACCGCCCGGCGTCTTCGAAACGCCACATTCGGCCGACTCGATTGACGGGAAAACAGGGTTGCCCTTCTCGTCGGTGTCCTTGAGCAAGGTCTCGCACCACTCTTGGTCAGTACCGCTCGAAATGTGCATGATGAGCGTTGCCTTATTGGCCGTGAACACAATGGCCACCTGCTCAGGCAGGTAAATCTCCATGTGGGTCTTCGGCGGGTCGACCGCCGCGTCGGCACGCCGAGGATGGATCACAATGGGATCTTGAATCAACTGCCACATGTTGTTGGTGACCTTGCCCGTGGCCTTGGCTCGCGGGGTCTTCAACACCAACTTCTCGAACGCCCAAATGGCCTGCTGCGTTTGATCGCCGAACGCACCATCGGCCACGCCGGGGGCGAATCCAAGCTCGGCGAGTCGGGTCTGCAACCGAGCCACATCGTCGCCAGCCAAGCCGACAAGCAACGTGCGAGTGAGATTGGTCTTCACGACCGACGCGGGTGACGACTCGATCACGACGCCGGGCAGCGTGCTGGCTGGCACCGTGAGACCCTCGGAACCACCATTCGGCGAGGTGGTGGCTGCACCATCGTCGCCGCCACCAAACGCGCCGATTGCGATGACAACAACGAGCACGCCGACAGCGGCAGCGGCTGGAAGCCAACGGTTCGACGGGTTGATCGCGACCCTTGGTCGGGGGGAATTCATGTGCCTCAGACGACCTTGGTGATGCGCAACAACTCAGACCGCAGTTGGCGCATCTCGCGCAGAATCTTGATGATGATCGATGGGCTGCTGAGCGTGGACTCACCGCGAGTACGGGGGAAGTAATCGACACCGAACTGCGTAACCGTATAACCGAGTTTCTTGGCCCGGATCACTAATTCGGCATCGATGAACGAACCTTCACTCTTGAGCTCAATGCGCTCGAAGATGTTTCGCTTGCAGAGCTTGAACGCAAAGTTGATGTCGCGCATCTTCACGCCAAACATCATCCGAATGAGAAAGTTGTAGATCAAGGTGTAGATGGCCCGCGACGAACCTTCTTCGGTGCGGTCGTGGCGGTATGCGCTCACGATGTCGCTCTCGTACAAGCGCATAATGCGAATTGCCTTGGTGAGCTCGGCGAAGTCGAACGGAAGGTCGGCGTCGGTGTAGAGCACCAAGTCGCCAGTGGCCGCAGCGAACCCAGTCTTGATGGAACCGCCGAGCTTGCGATTCACCGGATGATGCACCACCCGGATGTGGGAATCCTCTTCGGTGAGTCGATCGGCAATCTGCGCGGTGTCGTCGGTAGACGCGTCGTCGACAATGATGAGCTCGTAGTCGGCAATCTCGCCAGCAGCGACGAGATCGAGGCAGGCGCGGCGGCCGGCGTTGATGGCGCGACCGATGTATTCCTGCTCGTTCCACATTGGGAAGAAGATCGAGAGTTTCGAGAACGGCACTTGGTCCATGAACCGCCAAGAGTACCTGTCAACAGGGCACATCGCCCAGCGCGCGGGCGAGAGTTCATGTTCGATCAAGGCTACGCTGCCCACCAGATGGACCTCCCCCACGACGCCGAACACCAAGCTGCTGAGCCGCTCCCACGGCCGCCGCTACCGCTGCCAGCCCCGCCGGTCTTTATGCCCCCGGCGCTGCCCCAAACCTACGATCTCGCTCCGGCTGGCTTCTACACTCCTCGGCTACAACCACCGCCTGATCCGGGGCAGTTCACGCCAGCGTGGCGCACACTGTTCATCGCCGGCTGGATCGGTGTATTGCTCGGCTTCGCAGCCGTGTGGCAAGCCTGCCGAGTCGCTGGCATCGCGCCGTGGTGGCTCGGACCCGAAACCAACCAACGCGCCTTCTTCATCATCGCTGTGCCGTTCATGGCCCCCATCACGGCGGTGGTTGCCGGCATCGCTCGCTTCCGTGTGGCGTGTTACATCGGTGTCGCCGCAGGAATCGTCACACTCGTCGTAGCACTTGGCGATCGCAACCGATTTCCCGGTGTCGCCGCCGTCGAAGCGGTCATTGGCTGTGCCGGCTTGCTCATCAGCATCGGCGCGTTTGCGGGCCGGATGCGACACCCTCGCTAACACTCGCAACGCTCGATGCAGAGAATTGATCGCGCGATAGGTAATTTCCGGATCGAGCAGTTCATTTCCACTGGGGAGTACTGGTTTATGCGAACGATTCGTCACCCACTTTCAGGTGCCACCTACGACCTCACCGAGCAAGGCACCATTAGCGTCGACAAGAACGGCGTCATCGGCGAGTTCACAGCGCATGGGGTGTGGCTCAGCGGCGCACTCAAGCAAGCCGACCCGCACCTGTGCCTATGGATCGCTGGCAAACAGTTACCGAATCGACACCAGCTAGCCGCCAAAGCGCTCACCTCCGATTGACCACGCCTCCAGATCGCCGCAAGGAGTTTCAGCAATGACAACGCTCAGCGAACCAACACCACGAGGCGAGGCCCGCTCACCAGGCATCTCGTATCAACAACTACTCGACACCGACTCGCGCCCCGAGAACGTGCCGGTGGTGCTGCGCTGGCAGAGCTACCACTTCACCGACGACACCGACATTCCTGTCAGCCGGTACACCAGCCGCGAGTTCCACGAACTCGAGAAAGACAAGGTGTGGAACCGCGTGTGGCAGATGGCGTGCCGCTCCGACGACATCGCCGAGGTAGGCGACACGCTGAATTACGACATCTGCGGACAATCGATTCTCGTTGTACGCGTCAGCGAGAATGAGATCAAGGCGTACTTCAACGCATGCTTGCATCGCGGCCGGCAACTGCGCGAGCACGATGGCAACGCCACCGAACTGCGCTGCCCGTTTCATGGGTTTTGCTGGAACCTCAACGGTTCGCTCAAGCAGGTGCCGTGCGAATGGGACTTCCCCCACATCGATCCAGACACGTGGTCGCTGCCCGAGCTCAAGGTGGGCACGTGGGGCGGCTTTGTCTTCGTGAACATGGATCCCAACTGCGAATCGCTCGAGGCGTTTCTCGGCAACCTCCCGAGCCATTTCGAAAAGTGGCCGCTGGAGAATCGCTACAAGTCGGTGCATGTCGCGCGCATCTTTCCCGCCAACTGGAAGGTTGTGCAGGAGGCATTCATGGAGGCATTCCATGTGGTGGCCACTCATCCACAGTTGCTTGCCGGCATCGGCGACGCCAACAGCCAATACGACTTCGAAGGCAACTTCTCACGCGCCATCACGCCCAACGGCACGCCCAGCCCGCACCTGTCGTACACGCCATCCGAACAAGAAATGTTCGACGCCGTCTCCGACCGCCGTCTCGACCAACCGTCGTTTATCGTGCTCACCGACGGCATGACTGCCCGATCGGTTACCGGCAACGGCGGACGCATCAACCTGCGCAAGACCATCGGCGACGAAGCCGACAAACTCAGCGACGCCGAGCTTTCCGAGAGTATCTACTACACGCTTTTCCCCAACTTTCATCCGTGGGGCGCGTACAACCGCATCACCTATCGATTCCGCCCGTACGGCGACAACCATGAGATGTCGATCATGGAGTGCATGTTCCTCGAGCCCTTCGACCCATCGAAGCCGAAGCCTCCATCAGTACCCATTCATTGGCTCGGGCCCGACGACGACTGGACCGAAGCGCCCGAACTCGGCATGTTGGCACGGGTGTTCAACCAAGACAGCTTCAACCTGCCCAGGATTCAGGTCGGTCTGCGTTCGATGCGCAAGCCCGGTGTCACGTTGGCCAACTATCAAGAGACCAAGTTGCGCCACTTCCACAACCTGCTCAACGAATGGATCGCGCGGCCGTAATCGATGCGGCGCCGCTAGGCCGCCGACACAGCATTCGCGGGAGAGATCTCGATGAAGATGCACTCGCCCGGGCAGGCCTCGGCAGCGTCGATTACGGCTCGATAGTCACGCTCGGGCACAACCGCCAAACTGCCCGATCCCCCCGGATCGTTGAGCGGTGAACCGGCCTCGGCGACATAGGCAATTCCGTCTTCGAGTTGCACGAACACATCGGGGCAATGATCGAGACACAGCCCATCGCCGGTGCATAAGTCTTGGTCGATCCACACCCGCATAACGTCCCTCAGGGTATCCAACGATTCGTTCACGCGCTCGGTCGGGACAGCACTACCCTGCACAGGCAATGAACGCTCCCGTCGCGAAACAGATTCCATTCGAATGGCAACGCCCCACCGGAGCCGTCAACGATCCATGGGCCTGGTTGCGCAACCGCGAAGATCCCGACACCATTGCCTACCTCGAGGCCGAGAATCGCTATGCCGACGAGTTCTTCGCAACCCACTCGGCATTTGTTGAGACTGTGTTCGAAGAGATCAAGTCGCGGGTGCTCGAAACCGATCTCGAGGCACCGGTACGCAAAGACACATGGTGGTACACAAGCCGCACCGAAGAAGGCATGAGCTACCCGATTCATTGCCGTGGCACGTCTCGCGAAACGGCCACCGACAACGTGCTGCTCGACGAAAACATCGAGGCCGACGGACACGAGTATTTCTCGCTCGGCGCGTTCGCGGTGAGCCCCGATCATCGCCTGCTGGCATGGTCCAGCGACACCGATGGCGGCGAGCGCTACACCATGAAGTTTCGCGACCTGTCTACAGGTGCCGAGCTTGCCGACACGCTCACCGACACGGCGTGGGGCGGCTGCGCTTGGTCCGTTGGTGCAGGTGCCGACTCACACGCACTATGGGTCCTCTATGTGAAACCCGACGAAGCGATGCGTCCGTTTCAGGTGTGGCGCCATCGCATGGGCACCGACCAAGCAACCGACGCGTTGGTGTTCGAAGATCTCGATGAGCGGTTCTTCGTTTCGGTAGACCTCACCCGCAGCGATGAGTGGATCGTGATCGAGTCGTCGAGCAAGGTGTCGTCC
>Ga0194035_1000209_pt1 | contig 35150 bp, 31 predicted proteins | sample JunL2320m_MetaG_FD_148680 | JGI IMG/M metagenome (GOLD analysis project Ga0194035, IMG submission 148680) | Anoxic zone freshwater microbial communities from boreal shield lake in IISD Experimental Lakes Area, Ontario, Canada - Jun2016-L239-20m | ecosystem: Environmental > Aquatic > Freshwater >...
ATACGGCGGCCCGGCCCTATCCGCGCCGCCGTATGGAACCCGATCCGGAGCCCAAGCCCGAACCGGTTTTGCCGCCAGCCGAGCCCGATGCCGACGCGCCTCTCGCCGACGAGGTGGTGCTGGCGGAAGCCGAAGCGGATGCCGTGGTTGCCGATGACGTCATGGTTGTGTCGGAGGACACGGGTGATGTCGCGCTTGAAGACGTGGCGGATGAGCCGGAGGCGATTGACCTGCCTGAGGAAGAAACCGTCTCCGCAGAAGCGGTGGTTGATCCGCTGGCGCCGGCCAGGCGTCGCCGCAAGCGGCAACGCCGGGTGTCGCTCCCCAGCGATGAGGAAGGCTGATCGTCAGGCGTGGCCTGAATCGCTCGACAGCATGGCGGGGTCGATCTTCAGCTTGCGCAATGCGGCGTTGTAGCGGTCGTTGAAGTCGAGACCGAAGAGCAGGTCTTCATCTGCCGGGCAGGTGAGCCAGCCATTGCGCTGGATTTCGTTTTCGAGTTGCCCCGGCGCCCAGCCGGCATAGCCCAGTGCCAGCACGGCGCGATGCGGGCCCTTGCCCTTCGCCATGGCACGCAGAATGTCCACGGTTGCGGTCAGTGCGATGGTTTGCGACACGGGCAAGCTCGAGTCGGTGGTGAAGTAGTCGCTGGTGTGCAGCACGAAGCCGCGCCCCTGTTCCACCGGCCCGCCGAACAGAACCGGCATCTGCATCAGTTCGTCTGGCGGCGACAGCGTGTCTTCTTCTGCGAGGTCGAGTTGCGACAGCAGTTCGCCGAAGGACATCATCGGGGTCGTCTTGTTGATGATGATTCCCATGGCCCCCTGTTCGGAGTGCGCACACATGTAGATGACGCTGCGGTCGAAGCGCTGGTCGCTCATGCCCGGCATGGCGATCAGCAACTGGCCGTCGAGATAGGGACCCTCGGTCATGCCTTTTCCCTTGCTGTGCCGTGAAGATTAGCGCAGCGAACCCGCAAGGGGAACCACTTGCAACGGCCTAAAGCACAATGCCGCAGGCCGGTTTCCGCGATTTGCGGGTTCTGACATCAAGGTGATTGGCGCGCGCGCGGTTTTCTTCCATATAGGGCCGCCATGTGGAACCGTCTTGCCATTGCAGCCCTGTCGTTCGCCCTCGCCATGCCCGCCCTGGCGGAAGACAAGCCCTATCGCGTGTCGCTGATCGGCGATGGTTTCGATGGCACCTCCTGGCACAGCGGCGTGCTGATCGAACTCGCCCCCGGCTGGAAGACCTACTGGCGCATGCCGGGCGACTCCGGTATTGCGCCGGAATTCACCTGGACACCGTCGCGTCCTGCCAGGGCCGAGGTCCAGTTCCCGACCCCGTCGCGCCACGTCGACGAGGGCGGCGAGGCGGTGGGCTATGAAGGCCAAGTGATCTTCCCAGTCACCGTGACGCCCGAGAAGCCGGAAGGCCTTGACCTCAAGCTCGACCTGTTTTTCGCCGTCTGCAAGGACGTTTGCATTCCGGCCCAGGCCGAGGCTTCGATCAGCCTTGGCACCGACGCGCGTGATCCTCTGGGCAGCTCGCGCGTAGAGACAGCACGGGCGGATGTTCCGACCGCCGGAGACGCCGTCACCAGTGCGGAGATCGTCAACGAAAATGGCAAGCCGGTGCTCAAGCTGGCGCTGAAGGAAAGGCCCGAGGACATTTTTATCGAATCCGCGACCTCGGCCTATTTTCATGCCCCCGCCCTGTCAGAAGACGGGCACGAGGCGCGGCTTGCCATCAGCAGCCTGAGCGATATCCAGAAGCTCAAGGGACAGGCCATCTCCATCACCTACATCATCGGCGGCAAGGGTCTTGAACAGACCCTCACGCTGCCCTGATCCCCACCGCCAGCAAGGAAAACCCCCATGACCATCAAGCCGGGCGACAAGCTGCCCAACGTCGAATTCACGGTGAACACCGCCGAAGGTCCGCAGAAGATGTCGTCAGACGTGATCTTCGCCGGCCGCAAGGTGGTGCTGTTCGGGCTGCCCGGCGCCTTCACGCCCACCTGCAGCATGAACCACCTGCCGGGCTTCCTGATCGCCTGCGACGACATCAAGGGGCAAGGGGTGGATACCATCGCCTGCACCGCAGTGAACGACATCCACGTGATGAAGGCCTGGGGCAAGGCGACGGAGTCCGAAGGCAAGATCATGATGCTGGCGGACGGCAATGCCGAATTCGCCAAGGCGGTAGGCCTCGAGCTCGACCTCGCGGTGGCGGGCATGGGGCTCCGCTCCAGGCGCTATTCGATGATCGTCGAGAATGGTGTCGTCAGGACGCTCAACATCGAGACCGAGAAGGGCGTGAATGTCTCGGGTGCCGAGACCATCATGCAGCAGCTGAAGGGCTAGCCGAAGACCACCACTTCGATGACCGTCGGATTGAAATTGTTGCAGGGGTTCAACACCTGCGGACAATTCGAGATGACGGCCAGCACATCCATCTCGGCGCGGATGTCGACATGCTCGCCCGGCTTCGATGATCCGAGTGCGATGGCGGCATCGCCCGCTGCGCCCACCGGCACCGTCATGAACCAGTTGACGTTGGGCACGATGTCGCGCCAGCCCAGGCCATGGGGTTTCAATGCGGCGAGGAAGTTCTCGCGGCAGCCCATGTTGGCCACCCCATAGAGCATGCGGTTCGAGGGTTCCGAGCAGCAGCCGCCAATCGTGTCATGGCCGCCGAACGAGTCTGCCGTGATGGTGAACAGCGGGTTTGCGCGGTCGGAGTAGAGGACGTCACCCGTCGTCAGCAGGATGCGGCCTGCCTTCTTGATGGTGTTCGGCTCGTGATAACGCTCATCGAAGTCATGCGCGTTGTAGCACAGGAAATCGACGGCCTGCTGGCCATGGGTGTCGATGATGCGCAGCGTCTCGCCGCGCCGGATGACCCGGCTCCATGGCGCACGTGCGGGGATGGTCTCGCGGTGCAGTTCCTGCATCAGGCGAGCTGCGCCTCGAACAGGCGCCCCCACTGGGGCATCACGTCGTCGACGCCGGCAAGCCGCAGCGCATGCCAGGCCATGGCGTGGTTCGAGGAGGTGATGGGAACGCCCGTCTCCGCCTCGATGGCCTGCGCCGCTTCCGCCAGCCGCACCGAGGTGCAGGACACGAAGACCGCGTCGACGGGCGCATGCGACAGGATGGTCTCGACGCCGCGCTTCACAGAAGCCGGCGTGATGCGGGCCACGATGCCGTCATCCTGCTCGTTGAAGGAGCCGAAGACGGGAACCTCGAAGCCGCGCGCCTGGATGTAGTCGGCGACGATGCGGTTGACGTCTGCGCGGTAGGGCGTGAGCACGCCGATGCGCTTTGCCTTCAGCGCGTGGAAGGCGGCGAAGGCGGCGGTGATGGGCGTGGTGCATCGGGCGTCCGGGCGGGCCTCGCGGATGCGCGCGAAAACCTTCTCCTCGCCGATCGCCATCGAGGCTGATGTGCAGCCATAGGCGACGACGTCGATGGGGCTTCCCGGCAGGATCACATCGGTGGCCGCGGCAATGCGCGGTTCCATGGCGCGCAGCGTCTCGGGCGTGATCTGGGCGTCGTTGAGGATGCGGCTTTCATACAGGGCGACACCCTTGAGGCCACCCATGATGGCGCGCCATTCATGCTCGATGGTGAAGTCCGTGGCGAGCACCATGAGGCCGATGCGGGCGCGGCTGGCGATGCCCTCATCGGTGTCAAAGGGCAGGTGCTCGATGAGCTTCATGCCGCCGGTGGCGGAGGTGGACGGCGAGCGGTCGTTCATGCGCGTTCTCCCGAAACGCCATGATTCCTATCAGAGAAAGCACGCCCCTCCTATAGTTCCGGCCGCATGATTCGACTGTTCCAACGCATGGCGGGCCTGCCGGCCCTGGCGCGCGGCGCAATTTCAGCCCTGGCGGGCGTGCTCATCGCCATGGGCCTGCCGCCCTATGGGCTGTGGCCGCTTGCCTTCATTGGCTTCCCGCTGTTCCTCGTGCTGCTGGAAACGGGCAAGCGGCAGACGTGGCGCAGCGGCTTCGTCCTCGGCTGGGTCTTCGGGCTCGGCTATTTCGCGGTGGCGCTCCACTGGATCGGTTATGCCTTCTTCGTTCAGGCCGACACCTATCTGTGGATGATGCCCTTCATGCTTGGCATCCTGTCCGGCGGCATGGCGGTCTACTGGGCACTCGCTGCGTGGCTGGCAAGGCGCGTCGGTGGCACTGGATTGCAGCTGGCCCTCACCTTCGCAAGCCTGCTCGGCCTTGCCGAATGGCTGCGCGGCCACCTGTTCACGGGTTTCCCCTGGGCTGCTCCCGGCCTGTTGGTCGATGGCATGGGCGGTGTCGCGCAGGCGGCCTCCGTCATCGGCATGACAGGGCTGACGCTTCTCGTCGTCCTCTGGGCGTCGCTGCCCTATGTCTTCCTCACAGCGGACCGGCCCCGACCGAAACTTGCAGCCGCGGCCATTCTCCTGCTGCTGCCCGTCCTCTGGGGCTGGGGCGAGATGCGACTCATGGGCGCGTCAGACGCCATGGTGCCGGGCGTTGCGATCCGCATCGTGCAGCCGAACCTGCCGCAGGAAGAAAAATGGCGCGAGGAGAATGCCCGCCAGATCTTCGGTGATCTCGAGCAGATGTCGAGCATGCCGACCCCGGACCGGCCAGAGGGCATCGGTGGCATCACCCATGTGATCTGGCCCGAATCGGCCGTCCCCTTCCTGATCGACGAAAGCCCGGTCGCGAAGTCTGAACTGAAGCCCTTGCTGGGCGGCCGCACGGCGCTCGTCACCGGAGCCGTCCGGCTGGATCGCAAGGGTGAGGGCGAGGCGCCAGACGCCCACAACAGCATCATCGTCTTCGATGGCAACGCCGAGCCGGTGGCCCGTTACGACAAGTGGCGGCTGGTGCCGGGCGGTGAATTCCTGCCGCTGGCCTGGGCCTTGGAACCGCTGGGCTTCCAGCAGGTGGTGCAGACCCCGGGAAGCTTCGTGCCGGGCCCCGGCCCTCGCACCGTGACTCTGCCCGGGGGCCTCAGGGCCGGCCTCACCGTCTGCTATGAGGCGATCTTCCCCGACCGCCTGGTGGACGAGTCCGACCGGCCGCAAGTGATCATCAATGTCACCAATGATGGCTGGTTCGGCCGTTCGACCGGGCCGTGGCAGCACCTGGCGCAGGCACGGCTGCGCTCGATCGAACAGGGTTTGCCCTTGATCCGGGCAGCCAATACGGGAATTTCCGCCGTTATAGACCCCTATGGACGCACGGTGAGGATGCTGCCCTTGCTAGAAAAGGGCGTCGTTGATTCTCCGCTTCCGGAGGCCCTGCCGGCCACCCTCTATGCGCGGATTGGCGACTTTTGGTTGCTTCTTCTGACTGTCATTGCAGTCATTTGTGCAATTCGGGCAAGAAAAACGATTTATAGTTGAAATTCTGGCGTCAAACCGCATTTTTTCGACTGCCCGGCACGGTTTTGTAGGAAAACCAATTGCGCGCAGAGATTAGGTATATTAAACCAAAGGGGCTTGGTCAATTGCGAGCAAAGTCATGACTGAAAACTTTGTGGCAGTAACGGGCGTCAGACCGGGGGGCATCAGGTCTGAGGATAAAATGACAAGACGCGATCCGAACTTTGTAGACGTGCATGTCGGCAGCCGTATCCGCATGCGCAGACAACTCATTGGCATGAGCCAGGAGAAGTTGGGCGAATTGCTCGGCATCACCTTCCAGCAGGTCCAGAAGTACGAAAAGGGCGCCAACCGCATCAGTGCGAGTCGCCTGTACTTCACCACCAAGATTCTTGGCGTTCCGGTCCAGTTCTTCTTCGAGGAGCTGCCGGGCGTCGAGGAGCAGGGCGGCATGGGCGAAGCCCGCGAGGAAGATGCCGTGCTCTCCGCCCTCATGAACGTCGAGGGTGTGACGCTGGCCAAGGCTTTCCGTGACGCCGACAGCGTCAACAAGCGGAAACTGATCTCCACCATCGCCCGCGTGATCGCCGAAACCAAAGAGTGATACTGAGGGTTAGCCTTTAGCTAAGCTTGCTTGACCAGTCTTCATTAGGCTGTCAAAAAGCGCGCGGCTTCAGTCAAAGGGACCCTAGAATCATATGTCACGCAAGAATTACGTCTTCACCAGCGAGTCGGTCTCCGAAGGTCACCCGGACAAGGTTTGCGACCGGATTTCCGACGAGATCGTCGACCTGTTCTATCGCGAGGCGCTTGAGCAGGGCTTCGACCCGTGGCAGGTGCGCGCGGCTTGCGAGACACTGGCAACGACCAACTGCGTGGTGATCGCGGGCGAAACCCGCGGTCCCGCGTCCGTCACCAAGGCCAAGATCGAGGCCGCGGCCCGCAAGGCGATCAAGGACATCGGCTACGAGCAGTCCGGCTTCCATCATCAGGATGCCAAGATCGTCATTCTTCTCCACAGCCAGTCGGCTGACATCGCCCAGGGCGTCGATGCCGCGGGCGAGAAGACGGAAGAGGGCGCAGGCGACCAGGGCATCATGTTCGGTTATGCCTGCGACGAGACGCCGGAGCTGATGCCGGCTCCGCTTTACTACTCCCACAAGATCCTGAAGCTCCTCGCCGATGCACGTCATTCCGGCAAGGAGGAGCACTTGGGCCCCGACGCCAAGAGCCAGGTCTCCGTCGTCTACAAGAACGGCAAGCCCGTCGCGGCCTCGCAGATCGTCGTGTCGCACCAGCACACCAAGGAAGACCTGACCTCGGCGGAAGTGCTCAAGATCGTGAAGCCCTATGTGCAGAAGGCACTCCCCAAGGGCTGGATCACCAAGGACACCGTCTGGCACGTGAACCCCACCGGCAAGTTCTACATCGGCGGTCCTGATGGCGACGCCGGCCTCACGGGTCGCAAGATCATCGTCGACACCTACGGCGGTGCGGCTCCCCACGGGGGCGGCGCGTTCTCCGGCAAGGACCCGACGAAGGTTGACCGCTCGGCGGCCTATGCCGCGCGCTATCTTGCCAAGAACGTGGTTGCCGCAGGCCTTGCCAAGCGCTGCACCATCCAGCTGTCCTACGCCATCGGCGTCGCCCAGCCGCTGTCGGTCTATGTCGACACGCACGGCACCGGCAAGGTGCCGGAAGCCAAGCTCGAAAAGGCCCTGACCAAGGTCATGGACCTGAGCCCGCGCGGCATCCGCACGCACCTCAACCTCAATCGCCCGATCTATGCGCGCACCTCGGCCTATGGCCATTTCGGTCGTGCGCCGGAAAAGGACGGCGGCTTCTCCTGGGAGAAGACCGACCTCGTGAAGGCGCTCAAAGCCGCGGTGAAGTGACCGACACCACCGAAAAACGCTTCCACTTCTATGGGCGGCGCAAGGGCAAAACCTTGCGCCGTCATCATTCTGCACTCATGGATCAGCTGTTGCCGCACCTGCGCGTGACACTCGAGGATCCGCTGTCAGGCATGGGCGAACGGCGCTGGCTGGAGATTGGCTTCGGCGGCGGCGAGCACCTGGCACACCAGGCGGAGCTCCATCCGGAGATCTCCTTCATCGGCGCGGAGCCCTTCGTCAATGGTGTGGCCAAGATGCTGGCGCTGGTGGAAGAGACGAACCTCGCCAATGTGAAGATCCATGACCACGATGCGCGCCCGTTGCTCGAAGCGCTGCCGGACTTGAGCTTCGAGCGCATCTATCTTCTCTACCCGGACCCCTGGCCCAAATCGCGCCACAACAAGCGCCGCTTCGTGAGCTCCGAAACGCTCGCCCATTTTCACCGGCTGCTGCCGCCCGACGGCCTGTTCCTGTTTGCCAGTGACATCGGCGACTACGTGTCCTGGACGCGCAAGCACGTGGCCGAACACGGCGGCTTCACCGAGGTGGGCGATCCCTCGGAGCCCTATGAGAACTGGATCGAGACCCGCTACGAGAACAAGGCCCGCCGCGAGGGCAGGGGATCGGCTTATCTGCGGTTCCGGAAGGTCTAGCCTCTGGGAGGCCCAAGGACGGCCATTTACGCACCCAGCTATGGGGGTAGCGACCCACTCTCAAATTTCAAAAAACAATCGTTACGAACCGCACTAAACGGCGGTCTTGCCCCGGCGTGAGGTCATCTCCCCCGGGCTCGAACCGGAGTCTTTCCCCTCAGCCGCCCAAAGGATGCGCGGATCAAGTCCGCGCAAGGTGCAATCCTTGAGAGTCCTCATCAAATTCTGTAAAATCCTTTGCGGAATCAAGCCAGCACAGCTCCGCCGGCTCAAAAACCGCCACCCCTTGCGAAATGGGGCCGGAGGGCGTATATGCCGTCTAACTTAGGTTCACTCACATAGCCACGAAAGTGGAGATCGCGAGTGGGTCCCGGTCCCGGGGCCCGCTTTTTTTATTGCCTGAAAGGGCTCCGATGACGACCGAAACAGAAACCAGACTGGCCCGTGAGACGGGCCCCGCGCAGCGGGTGGCGGCACTTGCCGAACCCGTGCTCGCCGACTTGGGCTTCAGGCTCGTGCGCGTGAAGATGAGCGGCCCCACCCTGCAGATCATGGCGGAGCGCCCGGACGGCACCTTCACCATCGAGGACTGCGAGGCGGTGAGCCGCGCCCTGTCGCCCATCCTCGACGTCGAGGATGTGGTGTCGTCGCACTATAACCTCGAAGTCTCGTCCCCTGGCATCGACCGGCCGCTGGTGCGGCCGTCGGATTTCGAGTCCTGGGCAGGCCATGAGGTGAAAATCGAGATGGCCGTGCCGGTGGCCGGCCGCAAGCGCTTCAAGGGCGCCCTCGAAGGCTGCCACGAAGGCGAGGTTCGCCTGTTCATCGAGAACCCGGAAGGGGCAACGAAGGAGCCGGTGCTGATCGGCGTTCCCTTCGCCGACATTTCCGATGCCAAGCTGGTCCTCACCGACCAGCTGATCGAGGCCGCCAAGAGCCGCCTGCCCGCCAAGGGCTATGGCGACGGCGCCGAGATCGACGAAGACAAGATTTCGCAAGAGAGGAGCGAAGACGACAATGGCTGATTATGGCGTGAGCGCCAACAGGCTCGAACTGTTGCAGATCGCGGATGCCGTGGCGCGCGAGAAGTCGATCGACAAGTCGGTCGTGCTGCATGCGATGGAAGAGGCGATCCAGAAGGCCGCCAAGGCCCGCTATGGCGCCGAGAACGAGATCGTCGCCGAGATCGACCCGCGCAGTGGCGAGACCCGCCTGCAGCGCCTTCTCCTGGTCGTCGAGGACGTCGAGAACGAAGCAACCCAGATCAGCCTCGTCGATGCGCAGCGCCGCAACCCGGCCGCCAACATCGGTGACCAGATCGCCGAATCGCTGCCGCCCATCGAGTTCGGCCGCATCGCCGCGCAGAACGCCAAGCAGGTGATCGTGCAGAAGGTGCGCGATGCCGAGCGCGACCGGATGTATGCCGAATACAAGGACCGCATCGGTGAGATCGTCAACGGCGCAGTGAAGCGCGTCGAATACGGCAACGTCATCGTCGACCTCGGTCGTGGCGAAGGCATCGTCCGCCGCGACGAGTCGCTGCCGCGTGAAACCTTCCGCCCGGGCGATCGCGTGCGCGCCTATGTCTACGACGTGCGCCGCGAGCAACGCGGTCCCCAGATCTTCCTGTCGCGCACACACCCTGAGTTCATGGCCCGTCTGTTCGGCCAGGAAGTGCCGGAAATCTATGACGGTGTCGTCGAGGTCGTCTCGGTGGCCCGCGATCCGGGCAGCCGCGCCAAGATCGCCGTGCGCTCGAAGGACGGTTCCATCGATCCGGTCGGCGCCTGCGTCGGCATGCGCGGCAGCCGCGTTCAGGCTGTCGTCAACGAGCTGCAGGGCGAGAAGATCGACATCATCCAGTGGACCCAGGACGTCGCCTCCTTCGTGGTGAACGCGCTGGCACCCGCTGAAGTCTCCAAGGTCGTGCTCGACGAAGAGTCCGAGCGTATCGAAGTCGTTGTGCCGGACGAGCAGCTGTCGCTGGCCATCGGCCGCCGCGGTCAGAACGTGCGGCTGGCCTCCCAGCTCACCGGCTGGGACATCGACATCATGACCGAAGCCGAAGAGTCCGAGCGCCGCCAGAAGGAATTCGCGGCCCGCACCGAGCTGTTCGTCTCCGCACTCGACGTCGACGAGACGCTGGCCCAGCTGCTGGCCTCCGAGGGCTTCGCGACGGTTGAGGAAGTGGCCTATGTCGATGCCCGCGAGGTTGCCTCGATCGAGGGCCTCGACGAGCAGACGGCCGAGGAACTGCAGAACCGCGCGCGTGAATTCCTGGATCGCCAGACCGCCGAGCTCGACGTGCGCCGCGTCGAACTGGGCGTGCTCGACGAGCTGAAGGACATCGATGGCCTCACGCCGTCCATGATGGTTGCCCTGGGCGAAGCTGGCCTCAAGTCGATCGAGGATCTCGCCGGCTGCGACACCGACGAGCTGATCGGCTGGACCGAGCGCAAGGCGGGCGGTGCGGTCAAGCACAAGGGTGCCTTCTCCGACCTCGAGGTTTCTGCCGAGGAAGCCAATGACCTGATCATGAAGGCCCGCATCCACGCAGGCTGGATCGAGGCGCCGGTCGAACCCGAGACGGAAGACGAAACCGAGGTGGAAGCCTGACCGACGCCCACGTCAGCGCGGAGGCGGACCAGCCCTTGGCGGACCGCATGTGCATCGTCACCCGCACGGTGAAGGACGAAGCGGAGTTGATCCGCTTCGTCCGGGGGCCGGATGGCGTGGCGGTGCCCGATCTTGCCCGCAAGCTTCCCGGACGCGGCGTGTGGGTCAGCCTTGACCGAAAGGTGCTGGACCAGGCCATCGCCAGAAAGCTGTTCTCGCGCGGCTTTGGGGCCGAAACCACAATCCCGCCCGATCTTCCGGATATTGTTTCCAGATTGCTCCGCCAGCAGGCTCTTTCGCTGCTCTCCCTTGCCAAAAAGGCGGGGGAGGCCGTGACGGGCTTCATGAAGGTTGAGGACATGCTGAGCCGGGGCCGGGCCAGGCTGCTGTTCCACGGAACCGATGCCCAACCGGACGGTTGCCGCAAATTGGACAAGCATGCCCAGCCCGGTGTTGTCGAAAAGATCGTTCTTTTCGAAATCGACGAATTGGATTTGGCTTTTGGCCGTCCAAATGTGGTACATGCTGCCGTGGCGAAGGGAGGGCTTGCCGAAAAGCTCTCCACAGCCGTGCGCCGGATCGAGACGTTTGAGGGCCGTATGACTGGCCCGCCCGAGGACCTGATAGAGAAAAGATGACTGATAACAACGACAAAGACCGCAAGCCCGAAGGCAACCGCCCGGCTGGGGGAACCTTGACCCTCAAGCGGCCGTCGATCGAGCAGAGCAAGGTCAAGCAGAGCTTCGGCGCCGGACGCTCCAAGACCGTGGTGGTTGAAACCAAGCGCAAGCGCTTCGGCGACGACAAGCCGTCAACGCCGCTTGAGCCCAAGGCTGCACCGCACGTCACCCCCGTGAAGCCGTCGCCCCCGTCCAATACCCAGACACCCGCCGCACCCAAGCCGCAGCCGACGCAGCGCTCCGGTGTCGTTCTCCGCACCCTCACCGCCGAGGAAAAGGAGGCGCGTGACCGCGCCCTCGCCGGCGCCCGCGTGCGCGAGGCCGAAGACCGCAAGCGCCAGGAAGAAGATGCCAAGCGCCGCGCCGATCAGGACGCACGCGACCTGATCGACCGCGAGGCAGCCGCCAAGCGCAAGGCCGAGGACGACGCCCGCCACCGGATCGAGGAAGACGCACGCCGCAAGGCCGACGAGGCCGCGAAGAAGCTCGCGCCGAAGTCTGCCCAGTCGAATGTGGTGACCCCCGCCACCGAGCCCATGAAGGCTGCAACCGGCAGGGCCGCGGTTTCGCCCGTCAAGCGCACGCATGACGAGGAAGAAACGGCTCCGCGTCGCACGTTCGCGGGCGCCATCAAGCGCGAAATCAAGGCGCCAGTCCCGGCGCGGCCCACCAAGACTGCCGAAGCTGACAAGCGCCGCGGTCGTCTCTCGGTCGGCAATGCGCTGAACGAGGATGATGAGCGCGCACGTTCGGTCGCCGCCTTCCGCCGCCGCACCGAGCGCCTCAAGAAGCAGACCCACGGCTTCCAGATGCCCACCGAAAAGGTGAGCCGCGAAGTGATCATTCCGGAAGCGATCACCATCCAGGAGCTCGCCAACCGCATGGCCGAGCGCGCCGTGGACATCATCAAGTTCCTGATGAAGCAGGGCGAGATGCACACGATCAACGACGTGATCGATGCCGACACCGCCCAGCTCGTCGCCGAGGAAATGGGCCACAAGGTCAAGCGCGTGTCCGAGTCGGACGTGGTCGAAGGCCTCGCCGGCGACACCGATGCGCCCGAACAGCTCAAGTCGCGCCCGCCGGTCGTTACCATCATGGGTCACGTCGATCACGGCAAGACCTCGCTTCTCGATGCGCTGCGCAAGACCAACGTCGTCTCGGGTGAAGCCGGCGGCATCACCCAGCATATCGGCGCCTATCAGGTCGAGACACAGAGTGGCGTTGTCACCTTCATCGATACGCCGGGTCACGAGGCCTTCACCTCGATGCGTGCGCGTGGCGCCAAGGCGACGGATATCGTGGTGCTGGTTGTTGCTGCCGATGATGGCGTCATGCCGCAGACGGTGGAAGCCATCAACCACGCCCGCGCGGCTGGCGTTCCGATCATCGTGGCGATCAACAAGATCGACAAGCCTGCCGCCAATCCGATGCGCGTGCGCAATGAACTGCTGCGCTACGAGATCGTCGTCGAAAGCATGGGCGGCGACACGCTCGAAGTCGAAGTGTCCGCACTCAAGGGCACCAACCTCGACCGCTTGCTCGAAGTGATCCTGCTGCAGTCGGAAGTTCTCGATCTCAAGGCCAACCCCGACCGTGAGGCCGGCGGCATGGTGGTCGAAGCCCAGCTCGACAAGGGCCGTGGCCCAGTTGCCACCGTGCTCGTCCAGCGCGGCACGCTGAAGCTCGGCGACATCTTCGTCGCAGGCTCGGCCTGGGGCCGCGTGCGAGCGCTGGTCAACGACAAGGGCGTGCAGGTCAAGGAAGCCTTCCCGTCGACCCCGGTCGAGGTGCTTGGCCTCAACTCGGCGCCTGAAGCCGGCGACCAGTTCGACGTCGTGCCGAACGATGCCCGTGCGCGTGAAGTGACGGAATATCGTGAGCGCAAGCGCCGCGAGAGCCGCGGTGCGGCTTCGGCACGTTCCTCGCTCGAGCAGATGATGTCCGCTATCAAGGAGGGCGCCACCGAGTTCCCGATCCTCGTCAAGGCAGACGTTCAGGGCTCGGCGGAAGCCATTGTCCAGGCGCTCGAGAAGATCGGCAATACCGAGATCAAGGCGCGTGTCATCCACTATGCGGTGGGCGGCATCAACGAGTCCGATATCGGCCTTGCCGAAGCCTCCAAGGCGGTGGTTCTGGGCTTCAACGTCCGTGCCTCCACCCAGGCGCGCGATGCGGCGGAACGTGCCGGCATCGAGATCCGCTACTACAACATCATTTATGACCTGGTTGATGACATCAAGCAGGCCATGGCGGGCAAGCTCGCACCGGAACTGCGCGAAACCTTCCTCGGCAACGCGAAGATCCTCGAAGTCTTCAACATCACCAAGGTCGGCAAGGTTGCAGGTTGCCAGGTCACCGAAGGCAGCGTCCAGCGCGGCGCCAAGGTTCGCCTCATCCGCGACAACGTGGTCATTCACGAAGGCACGCTCTCGACGCTCAAGCGCTTCAAGGACGAGGTCAAGGAAGTCCCCGTTGGCCAGGAATGTGGCATGGCCTTCGAGAACTACCAGGACATGCGCGCCGGCGACGTGATCGAGTGCTTCCGCGTGGAGAAGGTCCAGCGTACGCTGGACTGATCTGAGAGATGAGCAAAGGCAGCGCCCCCTCCCAACGCCAGCTCCGTGCTGGCGAACTGATCCGCCACGCACTGGCGGAAATATTCCTGCGCGGGGAATCGGGCGATCCTGATCTCGAGCGGCTGAACCCGACGGTCGTCGAGGTTCAGATGTCGCCCGACCTCAAGATCGCCAACGCCTTCGTTCGCACGCTTCTGCCGAACAAGGAGAAGGCGTTGCTCGAGGCGCTGAACCGTAACCGACGCTATATTCGCGGCCTCGTCTCCCCCAAGCTCGAGATGAAGTTCACGCCGGAGATCCGCTACCGGGTCGACACCGCTCTGGACTACGCTGGCAAGATCGACGAGCTGTTGCGCAGCCCCGAAGTGGCACGGGATCTCAAGAAGGAGTGAAGGGCCCTTTCGAGCGTCATCCTCAGCCCGCCTCCCTCATTTCATCATGGCCGGGCTTGATGATTGGTGGGATGCTGGTTTTTACCTCTTTGGGGGCGGTGTGAATGGCAAAAACCAAACGCACCCCCGTCACCGGCTGGCTGATCCTCGACAAGCCTTACGGCATGACCTCCACCCAGGCGGTGGGCAAGGTGCGCTTCCTGTTCAACGCCGAGAAGGCGGGCCATGGCGGCACGCTGGACCCTTTGGCCACGGGCCTGCTGCCCATTGCCCTGGGAGAGGCAACCAAGACCGTCTCCTATGCCATGGACGGCCGCAAGGTCTACCGCTTCACCGCCCGCTGGGGCGAGGAGCGGACGACGGATGACCTTGAAGGCGAGGTTTCTGCTACGTCCGATAGGCGAGCCTCTGGAGAAGAGATCGAGTCGATACTTCCCCGCTTTACCGGCGAGATCATGCAGGCCCCGCCGGCGTTTTCGGCCATCAAGGTCGATGGCGAGCGGGCCTATGACCTGGCCCGGGCCGGGGAGGCAGTGGAGCTTGCCGAACGTCCCATCCTGATCGAGGCCCTGAAGCTGGTGGACATCCCAGACCGCGACCATGCCACCTTCGAGGTGACCTGCGGCAAGGGCACCTACATCCGCTCTCTGGCCCGCGACATGGGCCGGGTCCTGGGCACGGCCGCGCACGTCACCATGCTGCGGCGGGTGGCGGTGGGACCCTTCACCGAAGACCATATGATTTCACTGGAAAACCTGACGGAACTCGGCCATAAGGCCCCCGGCGGAGACGCCAAAACTGGGGCTTTGCTCCCCATCGAGACCGTGCTGGACGGCATCCCGGCAGTGGCCATCGACGATGAGCAAGCCCGACGCCTGAAGCTCGGACAAGCCGTCCTGCTCAGAGGCGCGAATGCTCCCATCGCGGAAGATGCGGTTCTGGTGATGAGTGGCGGCAAACCACTCGGGATTGGAACCATCGTCCAGGGATCACTCAAGCCGAAGCGTTTGTTCAACCTGTAACCATCCATTTATTGGAGATGACCGAATGACCATGACTGCTGAGCGCAAGGTTGCGCTCGTGAAGGAATATGCCACGAAGCCGGGTGACACCGGTTCGCCCGAAGTCCAGGTTGCGATCCTCACGGAACGCATCAACTACCTGACCGACCACTTCAAGACCCACAAGAAGGATAACCATTCCCGCCGTGGGCTGCTGACGATGGTGAGCAAGCGCCGTTCGCTTCTCGACTATCTGAAGCGCATTGACGATGCGCGTTATCAGACGCTCATCAAGCGCCTCGAGATCCGCCGCTAAGCGAAGATCGAGTCTACGTACGAGCGGGCGGATCACCGAGTAGCCGCCCGCGTCCCCATCCAGTGAGTCCGGCAATGGGGCCGGGCTCTCGGCCCAAAGGGGATGCCGTCCACAGTGGTGGTGCACGTCTTTCAAGCGGCGGCGAAGGGCACAAAGGAAAATCCATATGTTCAATATCGACGTCGAAGAAATTCAGTGGGCCGGGCAGACGCTCCGCCTCGAAACCGGCCGCGTGGCCCGTCAGGCCGATGGCGCCGTTGTCGCCTCGCTCGGTGAAACCACCGTTCTCGCCACGGCCGTTGCCGAACGTTCGGCGAAGCCCGGGATCGACTTCTTCCCGCTCACCGTCAACTATCAGGAAAAGACCTATGCCGCCGGCAAGATCCCGGGTGGCTATTTCAAGCGCGAAGGCCGCCCGACCGAGCGCGAAACGCTGATCTCGCGCCTGATCGACCGTCCGATCCGCCCGCTCTTCGTCGAGGGCTTCCGCAACGAGACGCAGGTCATCGCCACCGTTCTCTCCTATGACCTCGAGAACGACACGGACATTCTCGCTCTCGTCGCCTCGTCGGCGGCTCTCACCCTCTCCGGCATCCCCTTCATGGGCCCGGTCGGTGCGGCGCGCGTCGGCTACATCGATGGCGAGTACGTGCTGAACCCCACCATCGAACAGCAGAAGCTGTCGTCGCTCGACCTCGTGGTCGCCGGCACGCAGGACGCCGTGCTGATGGTCGAGTCGGAAGCCAAGGAGCTTTCGGAAGAAATCATGCTCGGTGCCGTCATGTTCGGCCACCGCGGCTTCCAGCCGGTGATCGAGGCCATCATCCGCCTCGCAGAGCGCTCCTCGCGCGAGCCGCGTGACTTTTCGCCGCCGGATGCAGAGGCGCTTTACAACCAGGTCAAGGCGATTGCCGAGGCCGATGTGCGCGCTGCCTACGCGATCGCCAAGAAGGAAGATCGTCAGGAAGCCGTCGCCAAGGCGAAGGACAAGGTTCTGGCTGCGCTGACCGGCGCTGACCTGCCCGACGCTCCGCCCGCCAACAAGATCGGTGAGGCCTTCAAGCACCTCGAAAAGGACGTTGTCCGCAACGCCATCCTCGACACCGGCCACCGCATCGACGGCCGTGACACCAAGACGGTTCGCCAGATCATCGCGGAAGCGAGCGTTCTGCCGCGCACCCACGGATCGGCCCTGTTCACCCGCGGCGAGACGCAGGCCCTCGTGGTCACCACGCTCGGCACCGGCGAGGACGAGCAGTACATCGACTCGCTCGATGGCACCCACAAGGGTACCTTCATGCTGCACTATAATTTCCCGCCCTTCTCGGTCGGTGAAACGGGCCGCATGGGTGCCACGGGCCGCCGCGAGATCGGCCACGGCAAGCTCGCCTGGCGCGCGATCCACCCGCTGCTCCCGGCGACGGACCAGTTCCCCTACACCATCCGCGTCGTCTCGGAGATCACCGAGTCAAACGGCTCGTCCTCCATGGCCTCGGTTTGCGGCGCTTCGCTGGCGCTGATGGATGCGGGCGTGCCGCTGAAGGCGCCCTGCGCCGGCATCGCCATGGGTCTCATCAAGGAAGGCGAGCGCTTCGCGGTGCTCTCCGACATCCTGGGTGATGAAGATCATCTCGGCGACATGGACTTCAAGGTTGCCGGCACGTCGGAAGGCATCACGTCCCTTCAGATGGACATCAAGATCACCGGTATCACCGAGGAGATCATGAAGGTCGCGCTGTGGCAGGCCAAGGACGGCCGCCTGCACATCCTCGGCAAGATGGCGGAGGCCCTCACCGGCGCCCGCGCTTCGCTCGGCGAGCATGCACCGCGCATCGAGACGCTGAAGATCCCCACCGACAAGATCCGCGAAGTGATCGGCACCGGCGGCAAGGTCATCCGCGAGATCGTGGAAAAGACCGGCGCCAAGATCGACATCCAGGACGACGGCACCGTCAAGGTCGCTTCGTCCTCGGGTACCGCCATCGAAGCGGCCTTGAAGTGGATCAAGGGCATCGTCATGGAGCCGGAAGTTGGCCTGATCTATGACGGCAAAGTCGTCAAGGTCGTCGACTTCGGCGCCTTCGTGAACTTCTTCGGTTCGCGCGATGGCCTCGTGCACGTCTCCGAGCTTGCCTCGAAGCGCGTCAACAAGGTCTCGGACGTCGTCAACGAGGGTGACACCGTGAAGGTGAAGCTCTTGGGCTTCGACAACCGCGGCAAGGTGCGCCTGTCGATGAAGCAGGTCGACCAGACCACCGGCGAGGACATCTCCAAGAAGCAGGCCGCCGAAGGCGAAGAGGAAGCCCCGCAGGGCGAATAATCCACCCTGCAGGCATGAATGCGAAGGGCGCGGACCGCAGGGTTCGCGCCCTTTCTCTTTCCCTGCCTGGTTGCGGGCTCGCCTGATTATCCGATTGTCCGTTGTGGCCGCAGAGGTATCAAATTGAAGCGCCGGAGAAAGCTGTGATTTTGATCACAGCCTTTTGCGATCAATGCGGTGAGACAAACCGCTTCGGATGCAAGAGAAAGAGGGAGAATGAAATGAAGGTTGGGATATGCGGCGCCTTTGTATTTGGCGCCGTTGCTGTTTCGGCGACATCAGCGCTGGCTGGCGACGTGTCGGTAGCGCGAGGTGCGCAGGTTGCCATCACCTCCGGCTGCCATGACTGCCACACCAATGGCTACGCCGAGACAGGCGGCAAGGTCGACCCGGCGGTCGCGCTGAAGGGAACAGGCCTCGGCTGGCAGGGCCCGTGGGGAACGACCTATCCCGCCAATCTCCGCCTTGTCGCCAAGGACAAGGGCAGCGAGGATGCCTTCCTGCAATATGCCAAGACATTCCAGGCGAAGCCGCCCATGCCGTTCTTCAATGTCCATGCCATGGACGAAGGCGACATCCGCTCGCTCTACCAGTACATCGTCTCGCTCGGCGAACCGGGTGAGCCGGTCCCGGAATATGCGCCCCCGGGACAGGAGCCAAAGACGCCCTACATCGTCATCGCGCCGCCGATCATGCCCAAGGGCTGAACATTGTCGCCGACACCCCGGCATCAGCCGGAGTGTCGGCGTATGCCATTACTTGCTCGGCAGCAGCACGGTGTCGATAACGTGGATGACGCCGTTGTCCGTCATGATGTCAGCCTTCACGACCTTCGCGTTGTCCACCGTCACGCCGCTGGCGTTCTTGGTGATGGCGAGTGTGCGGTCCGGCTTGGCCTTGAGCGTGCGCACGTGGAACGGCCCTGCAAGCATCTCGTTGGACGTCAGTTCACGCGGCAGCACATGATAGGTGAGGACGGCGACCAGCTTGTCCTTGTTCTCGGGCTTCAGCAGCATCTCGACGGTGCCGGCCGGCAGCTTGGCGAAGGCCTCGTCGGTGGGCGCGAAGACAGTGATGTTCTTGGTGGTGGCCAGCGCATCGGCAAGGCCAGCGGCCTGAGCGGCGGCGATCAGCGTCTTGAAGCTGCCTGCCTGCTGGGCGGTTTCGACCACGTTGGCGGCGGAGGCGGAAGCCGCGCCGAGGCAAAGAGCAGTCGTGGCCGCAAGAAGGATCTTGTGCATGAAATTCTCCAGTGGATTTGAAATCGACAAAAGGTGCGTGACCGCAGCGCTGTTCAAACGGTGATGCCTGCACTCAAGAATTAAACGGTTGCGCGGGAAGGCCGGATCGTCTGCGGCAGTGCGCCGCTTCTCACGTCTTCGTGAGCTTCCCCGGAAAAGCAGAACGCCGGGCGAAAGCCCGGCGTTTGCGTCGTGCGTTGAGACGAAATCAGTTGCCGAGGATGGCGCTCTCGAGGATGTCGAGGCCTTCCTTCAGAACCATCTCCGAAGCCGTCAGCGGGGTCAGCATGCGCACCGTGTCGGCATAGACACCGCAGGTGAGGATGAGCAGGCCGCGCTCCAGGCACTTTGCCGCCAGCGCCTTTGCCGCGGCCGCATCGGGATCGTTGCCGCCATGCTGGGTGACGAGTTCGAAGGCGCACATCGCGCCAAGCCCGCGCACATCACCGATCGGCATGCCCTTGTTCTTGGCCTTGATCGACGTCATGCGCTCCATGATCAGCTTGCCCTGGGCATCGGCCTTTTCGAGCAGGCCTTCCTGCTCGAAGGCATCAAACACGCCCAAGGCCGCGGCGCAGGCCACGGGGTTGCCGGCATAGGTGCCGCCGATGCCACCGGGCTCCGGCGCATCCATGATCTTGGCGCGGCCGACCACGGCGGCGAGCGGGAAACCACCGGCCAGAGACTTGGCCGAGGTGATGAGATCGGGCTCGACGCCATAGTGCTCCATGGCGAAGAACTTTCCGGTGCGGCCAAAGCCGGACTGGATCTCGTCAGCGATCAGCAGGATGCCGTGGTCGTCGCACAGCTTCCGGAGCTTCACCATCAGTTCCTTCGGCGCGATGTAGAAGCCGCCTTCGCCCTGCACGGGTTCGATGATGATGGCGGCCACGCGCTGCGGCTCGACGTCTGCCTTGAACAGCCACTCGATGGCATGCATCGTGTCATCTATGGTGACACCCTTGTGCGCCACGGGGAAGGGCACGTGCCATACGCCCGGCGCCATGGGGCCGAACTTGGTCTTGTAGGGAACGACCTTGCCGGTGAGCGTCATGCCAAGCAGCGTGCGGCCATGGAAGCCGCCGTTGAAGGCAATGATGTCGGAGCGGCCGGTATAGGCGCGGGCGAACTTGACCGCGTTCTCGACGGCTTCGGCACCGGTGGTGACGAGCGCCGACTTCTTCTCGCCCGAGATCGGCGCCACGGCGTTCAGCTTCTCGCACACCTCGATGAAGGGGGCATAGGGCATCACCATCGCGCAGGTGTGGGTGAAAGCTTCGAGCTGCTCATACACGCGCTTCATCACCAGCGGGTGTCGGTGACCGGTGTTGACCACCGCAATGCCGCCGCCGAAGTCGATGTAGCGGTTGCCCTCGATATCCCAGATCTCGGAGTTCTCGGCCTTCGCCGCAATGACCGGGGCGCCTGCGCTGATGCCGCGGGACACGGCCCTGGCGCGGCGCTCCACCCACTGCTTGTTCATGCCTGGGGCTGCGACCGGTGCGTTCATGATGCTCTCCTCGGGATCAGGTTTATGAATGGCTGGGCGGCTTTTACGCCCGTTGACGGGGTGGCGGCAAACGGATTTCATCCGAGCCTGCAGAGGGGATTTTTCATGGCTGACCTGATCCGGATGACCGCCGCCCAAGTCGTCGACAGCTTGCAGCGGGGTGACATCACCCCGCTCGACTGCCTCGATGCACTGGAACGCCGGGTGGCGGAGGTGGACGGACAGGTGAATGCCCTGCCAACCCTGTGTTTCGACCGGGCCCGCAAGCACGCCCGGGCGCTGATGGAACGGCCGATCCCGGAGCGCGGCCCGCTGGCCGGCCTGCCGGTGCCGATCAAGGACCTGACGGACGTGGCCGGGGTGCGCTCGACGCAGGGCTCCCCCATCTTCAAGGACAGGATCGCCGAAACCTCCGATCTGGTCGTGACCCATCTAGAGGGCAGGGGCGGGGTCATCTACGCCATGTCCAACACCCCTGAATTCGGGGCCGGCGCCCACACCTTCAACGAGGTCTTCGGCGTCACCCGCAACCCCTGGAATACCGCCCTGTCGGCCTCGGGCTCCTCCGGCGGGGCCGCTGTGGCGCTGGCGACCGGCATGGCCTGGGTGGCGCATGGCTCCGACCTGGGCGGTTCGCTGCGCAACCCGGCCAGCTTCTGCGGCGTGGTCGGCATGCGGCCCTCGCCTGGCCGGGTGGCTGCGAGCGTGTTTTCAAAGATCGACTCGACCCTGGGCGTGGAAGGCCCCATGGCCCGCAATGTCGAGGATCTGGCGCTCCTGTTTGACGCCATGGTGGGCGAGGAGCCGGCGGACCCGCTGTCGCTCCCGTCCGACGGCACATCCTTTCTCAAGGCCGCGCGCTCAGGCTGGAAGCCGAGGCGTGTGGCGGTCTCCCGCGACCTTGGCCTGCCGCCGGTCGATCCGCGCGTGGCTGATCTCGTCATGGCCGCCGCCCGCAAGCTCGAGGCCGAGGGCGTCATCGTCGAGGAAGCCCATCCGGACCTGCGCGAAACGCGGGAATGCGCCCAGACGCTGCGTGCCCTGTCCTATGCCAACATGAAGCCCTTGCTGGACACGCACCGCGATCTCCTGAAGCCCGAGGTGGTGTGGAACATCGAGAAGGGGCTGAAGATCACCGGCGCCGAGATCGCCCGGGCGGAGGCGCAGCGCGGCGAAATGTTCCGGCGCATGCGCACCTTCTTCGATACCTATGACCTGTTGCTCTGCCCCACCACCATCGTGCCGCCCTTCCCGGTGGAGCAGCGCTACGTTGCGGAATGTGATGGCGTGAAGCTCGATACCTATGTCGACTGGCTGATGATCGTCCACGCCATTACGTTGACAGCCAGCCCCGCCATCTCCATCCCCTGCGGCTTCACGGCGGACCACTTGCCGGTGGGCCTGCAGGTCGTGGCGCCCGGGCGTGGCGAGGCCAAGCTGCTGGCCGGTGCCCGCTTCATCGAGCAGGTGCTGGGTCTGGGCGCCATCACGCCCATCGACCCCAGAACTTGACCTAACAACAGCCGAACGTCATCTGGCGGCTCCCCACCAATCCCGATAGTTTCCACGTCAGGAGAACAAGACGCCATGCGCGGCCTGATGCAGGATTTTCCATTGCTCGTTCACCGCGTGCTCGATCACGCGGCGCGCTGGCATGGCACCCGGCCGATTCTGTCGCGATCCGTTGAAGGCCCGTTGCACCGCACCGACTATGCGACTGTCAATCGACGTTCCCGTGCGCTGGCGTCTGCCTGTGAGAAGCAGCTGGGTCTCTCCATGGGATCGGTCATTGCGACCATGGCCTGGAACACTTGGCGGCACCTCGAGATCTGGTATGGCGTGATGGGCATGGGCGGCATCGTCCATACGTTGAACCCGCGGCTCTTCACCGACCAGCTCGGCTACATCGTGAACCATGCCGAGGATCAGTGGATATTTACTGACCTGACCTTCGTGCCGCTGCTGGAAAAGCTGCAGGAGCAGATCCCCAATGTGACGGGCTTCGTTATCCTTACGGATGAAGCGCATATGCCCGAGACCACGCTGCGCAATCCCGTCTGCTACGAGACCCTGATCGCCAGCGGCGATGAGGAGCATGTCTGGCCGGAGTTTGATGAGAACACCGCCTGTGGCATGTGCTACACCAGCGGCACCACGGGCCATCCCAAGGGCGTTCTGTACTCCCACCGCTCCAACGTGCTGCACGGGTTGATGTGTGCGCTGGGCGATGCCATGGCGATCAAGAGCGTCGATGTGGCCATGCCGGTCGTTCCGATGTTCCATGCCAATGCCTGGTCGCTGGCCTTCTCCGCGCCGATCGGTGGTGCCGCATTGGTGATGCCGGGCCTGAAGCTCGACGGCGCGTCGATCTACGAGATGCTCACCGAAGGCCGCGTCACCATCACCGCCGCAGTGCCCACCGTGTGGCTGATGCTGCTGCAGTATCTCGAACTGAATCCGCAGCTGCGGCTGCCGCATCTCAACCGCGTGGTGATTGGCGGTTCCGCCTGCCCGGAATCGATCATGAAGGCCTTCGTCGAAACCTATGGCAGTGACGTGATCCATGCCTGGGGCATGACGGAGATGAGCCCCATCGGCTCGCTCGGTGTGGCAACGGGCGAGACGACGTCGCTTTCTTCCGAGGACTGGTGGACGGTGAAGCTGAAGCAGGGCCGACCGCCCTTCATGGTGGACATGAAGATCACCGATGATGACGGCAAGGCGCTGGCGCATGACGGCACGACCTTCGGACGACTGAAGGTGAAGGGCCCTTCCGTTGCGCGCAGCTATTACAAGGGTGAAGGCGAGAACGCCTTCGATGCTGACGGCTGGTTCGACACAGGCGACGTCGCCACGATTGATAGATATGGCTTCATGCAGATCACCGACCGCGCGAAGGACGTGATCAAGTCCGGCGGTGAGTGGATTTCCTCCATTGATCTCGAGAACATCGCGCTGGGCTGCCCGGGCGTGCATGAGGCCGCAGCCATCGGCCTGCCGCACCCGCGCTGGGATGAGCGTCCGCTGCTGGTCATCGTGCGCCGGAAGGACGCGGCCGTAACGCGTGAGGATGTGCTGCGCCACTTGGATGGAAAGATCGTGAAATGGTGGATGCCGGACGACGTGGCCTTCGTCGATGAGATCCCCCACACCGCGACGGGCAAGATTTCCAAGTTGGAACTGCGCGCGCGCTTCAAGGACTACACGTTTCCCGGCACCTAGAAGATCGCCGGTTCGTCTGTCGGCCCGCCGAAATCACTCCTGAGAAAATCGAAGTCGCAGCCTTCGTCCGCCTGCCCGATATGCTGGGCGAACATGAAGCCGTAGCCACGTTCGAAGCGCGGAGCAGGGGGCTTCAGGCGTGATTTGCGCCGCTGAAGTTCCACGTCGTCCACGTCGAGCGTGATGGACCGGGCGGCAACGTCCACCGTGATGATGTCCCCTGTCGCCACCAGCGCCAATGGGCCGCCGACGTAAGACTCAGGTGACACATGCAGGATGCAGGCGCCATAGCTCGTGCCGCTCATGCGGGCGTCGGAAATCCGCAACATATCGCGCACGCCCTGCTTCACCAGTTTCTTCGGGATCGGCAGCATGCCCCATTCCGGCATGCCGGGGCCACCGATTGGCCCGGCGTTGCGCAAGACAAGAATGTGATCGGGTGTCACGTCGAAATCGTCGCGGTCGATCACCGCCTTCATTGACGGGTAATCGTCGAACACGATGGCGGGGCCTGAATGCTGGCGCAAATGCGGCGCGCAGGCTGAAGGCTTGATGACGCATCCCCGCGGCGCGAGGTTGCCCTGCAGAACTGCAAGTGCACCCTCAGGGTAGATCGCAGTTTCGATGGAGCGGATGACGTCAGTGTTGTGCACCTTCACACCGTCAAGTTCCTCCGCCCAGCGTTTGCCAGACACGGTGACCTGCTCGAGGTCGAGCAACGGTGCGATCTCCTTCATCAGCGCCTTGAGGCCGCCGGCGTAGTAGAAATCTTCCATCAGATATGTGTCGCCACTTGGCCGCACATTGGCGATCACCGGAACGATGCGGCTCGCTGCGTCGAAGTCATCGAGCGTGATGTGGTGCCCGGCGCGTCTTGCCATCGCGATCATATGGATCACTGCATTGGTCGAGCAACCCATGGCCATCGCCACGCGGATCGCGTTCTCGAAGGACGCCCGCGTCATGATGTCGGACGGTTTGAGGTCCTCCCACACCATCTCCACGATGCGCCGCCCGGCGGCGGCGCACATGCGCATGTGATTGACGTCGTCAGCGGGGATGGATGAGGTGCCCGGCAGCGTCATGCCGAGCACGTCGGCGATGGCCGTCATGGTGGAAGCCGTGCCCATGGTCATGCAGTGGCCATGGCTGCGCGCGATGCCGCCTTCGATAGCGCTCCACTCGGCGTCCGAGATGTTGCCGGCGCGACGTTCGTCCCAGAACTTCCATGCATCGCTGCCGGAGCCCAGCACCTTGCCGTTCCAGTTGCCGCGCAGCATCGGGCCAGCGGGAACATAGATGGCGGGAACCCCCGCGCTGGTGGCCCCCATCAGCAGCCCTGGCGTGGTCTTGTCGCAGCCGCCCATCAGCACTACGCCGTCCAGGGGGTGAGAGCGGATCAGCTCCTCCACCTCCATGGCCAGCAGGTTGCGGTAGAGCATCGTGGTGGGCTTCACGAAGTTCTCGGCGAGCGACAGTGCGGGAAGCTCGATCGGGAAGCCGCCCGCCTGATAGACGCCGCGCTTCACATCCTCCGCCCGCTCGCGGAAATGCGCGTGGCAGGGGTTGATGCCAGACCAGGTGTTGATGATGGCGATGCAGGGCTTTCCGGCCCAGTCTTCCTTGGCATAGCCCATCTGCATGAGGCGCGAGCGGTGGCCGAATCCGCGCAGGTCGTGGGGCGCGAACCAGCGGGCGCTGCGGAGATCTTCGGGTGTCTTGCGGGCCATCGTCAGGTCGCCTCGTAGATGCCGTCCACCTTGCGGAGCTTGCCCTGTTCCACGAGGTGATCGAGATGCGCGGTGGTGGAGAGTGCTGCCGCGCCATGGAGCTTGGGGTCCACGTCGGCATAGATCGACGCCACGATCTCACCCACGCTGCGTGCGCCCTGCGCAACGCGCGCGCGGATTGCCTCCTCGCGCATGCGGCGGTGCGCGAGATAGCCGCGCACCAGCGGCAGCGGGTCGCGCTTCGAGGGGCCATGGCCCGGGTGGTAGACCTGATCGTCACGGTCGAGCAACTTCCGGAGCGAGGCGAAGTACTGACCCATGTCACCATCGGGCGGGGCGATCACGCTCGTTGCCCAGGCCATCACATGGTCGCCGGCGAACAGCGCCTGTTCCTCCTTCAGGGCGAAGCACATGTGGTTCGACATGTGGCCGGGCGTGAACAGCGCTTCCAGCGTCCAGCCGGGACCGCTCACGGCATCTCCGTCCACAAGCCGCTGGTCCGGCACGAAGTCATGGTCGATCGAGGCATCGAGCCGGAGCCCCGAAGAGGGCGGCGCCTCCACCGCACCAAAGGCGAGGGTGATTGCCCCGGTCGCTGCCATCAGCCGCTTTGCCAGCGGTGAATGATCGGCGTGTGAATGGGTGACGAGGATGTGGGTCACGGTCTCGCCCTTCACCGCGTCGAGAAGTGCTGCCAGGTGCGCGTCGTCATCCGGCCCCGGGTCGATCACTGCCACCTGGCCTGAGCCGACGATGTAGCTGTTGGTGCCCTTGAAGGTATAGGGGCTCGGATTGTTCACCAGCACGCGACGGACGAGGGGGGAGACGCGGTCGGCGTTGCCGGGCGTCACGTCAAAGTTGCGGTCGAATTGCAAGTCCGTCATGCGATCAGTTGCGGCGCAGGGTGGCCAACTCTATAAGCGGTGCCAGTTTTTTCTTCAAACAGGGTAGGGGTGAACGATCATGAATGCCAGCCTTCTTTCCGACCGCCTGTGGCCGCAGACGGGCCTTGCGCGCAATGTCGTGCTCGCCGTTGTGGGTTCGCTCGTCGTCGCCGCAGCGGCGCAAGTCAACGTACCGATGATCCCCGTGCCGATGACGTTGCAGACGCTCGCCGTGCTGATGATTGGCGCTGCCTATGGCTCGCGTCTGGGTGCGGCCACCCTGGCGCTCTATGCGCTGGAAGGTGCCATCGGGCTTCCGGTCTTCGCCGAGTTCAAGTCGGGCGTCATGCTGGCGAGCTTCGGCTACGTTTTGGGCTTCATTGCCGCCGCCTGGGTGGTGGGTTACCTCGCCGAGCGCGGCTGGGACCGGTCGGTCCCCAAGATGTTCGCCGCCATGCTGCTGGGCGCGGCCGTCCTCTATGTGCCGGGCCTGATCTGGCTGTCGGGCTTCATCGGTGTCGAGAAGGCCATCCAGTATGGCCTCATGCCCTTCCTAGCGGGTGATCTTGTGAAAGCTGCGGTGGCCGCCCTCGGCTTTCCTGCCGCCTGGGCGCTGCTCGGCCGCCGCTGAGCCCCGTTTCGAAAAAACAACGGCGCGGAACCCTGCGGTTCCGCGCCGTTTTCAATTGGTCGGAGTGAGAGGATTCGAACCTCCGACCCCCTGCTCCCGAAGCAGGTGCGCTACCAGGCTGCGCTACACTCCGTCATAGGCTCGGCGCGGCTTATAGCCATGCTTTTCGGGCTAGGCAAGCACTGTTCGGCTGGCTATACGGGCCTCTTCTGCTGGGGCGTCGCCAAGCGGTAAGGCAGCGGATTTTGATTCCGCCATTCGGAGGTTCGATCCCTCCCGCCCCAGCCATTTATTCCAATTTGGAATTGATATTCCTGATTGTTTGAGATAGCCCCCTGGCATGTCCGGGGCCATCAGCGCCTGCAGATGTCCCTGAAGTGGTGTGCGGGCTCGCTGGTGCTTGGCGAAAGTTTCTCGCGTGAATAATCCCGGTCGTGGTCATCCTGCCCCAAGCGGGCCCTGCTAGCCTGTCAGCAAACTGACGGCCTTTCGGTCGGCCTCGATGAAGGCCACCAATTCCTTTGCCTCATCGGTGAAGAGTTGCAGCTTGGTCGTATCCAGAGGCTCTGTGAGGAGTTGCATCAAAAGCAGGTCTTCGCCCTCGGCGAAGCCTGGTCCCATGCCGCAGAAGAAGAAACCGAGGCCGCGGGCGGTTGCGATGAGCAGTGGCAGGCCGGGGTCCGCCACCCGACAGGAGAGTTGCACCGAGCACGCACCGAGCGAGCGTACGTCAGCCAGCGCCTGGGTAAGCTCGATGATGCAATTTCTGCCGATCTCCTGAAAGCGGATGACACCATAGCCACGGTCGTTGACGCCGATCCGCGTTGTCGACGTCGCGGGCGTCGGCTCGGACTTTGCGGGCGCAGCCACCTCCGCTCCCAGGCAGGAGTAGATATGCTGCAGCCTGTCTGCATAGGGGCCAGCATCCTGCAGCGCGCGGGTCGCCGCTGGCTGCACGAACCGGAAGGTGCGCAAGTAGCTCTGGCGCTGGCCGGCAGTGGGGCAGGCGATGTCCTTGGGCCGGAAGCTCTCAGGGTTGGCGCCCAGCAGCACCGCGCAGACCGGCATTCCGGCATGCACGTCGTTGCGTTGCGAGAAGGTGTGGATGGTGAGGGGTTCGGCGTAGATACCGAGCAACCCATGTTTTGGCGCCTCTTCAGACAGGCGGTCCGTCATGCGTTCGAGGAGGTGGTGGCCACGGAATGTGGACAGCACCACGGCCTCACCGCGTTCGGCGACGATGGCTCCGGCTTCGCGCTCCAGCGCCAAGTGCCCGATCACCTCGCCTTCCGCACTGCGTGCCACCACGGGGATGATCTCGCCCGCCTCCACCCGCGCCCAGTAGCGCCTGGGAGAGAACACGTCGGAGTGTACATAGTGGTGGCCATAGACGGTGAGGAAGCAACGCGCGATGCCGGGCGCATCAGCCTTGCGTGCGAGTTCGACCACGATGTCGTCTGCGCCTGCCGCTGTCGCCACGTTGGTGGGCACGGGTTCCGGCGGCTGCATGTCGCGTGGCTCGAGAAGGCTGCGATGTAGCAGGATTTCCCAGCCGTCGATACCACTCTCGCGACAAGAGATGCCGGCTCCCTGCGGCAGGCGGCGACCCAGCGAGCTGACGACCTGCGCAAAGCGTGTATGGCCCTTGAGCAGGAGTCTGGCGCGCACCTCATCATGCTGCACGTGAAGGCTGACATGGACACGCTCATTGGCGTCCCCAATGGCTGAGAGCGCCTGCCAGGTTGCGGCGCAATCGGCTGCGATGAAGCTGGCGCTGGCCGCCGGAATGCCCTCCGCCAGAGCCACCTCGCGCACGAAGGTACGCAAGACCTCTTCATGCGACGTACCGAGCGTCAGCTGGAGTTCACAGGGCCGCGCCGGCATTGCATGTGTCATGTGTGGGAAAATCCTGACGAGCTTGTCTGAACTTATACGGGCGCGTGCATGTGCCACGCGCCCGATAAGCTGAAGTCCCTGGTCCTTACCCTTTTTCAGGAAAAGGAGCTGCTCACTCGTTGTAGGCTGCTCGCGCAGCCAGTTTACGTGAGCCGGATCCGCAATCCGCTCAGGTCCACCGAGGCCATGAAGCCAACCTGCTTGCCGGAAACCTCAAGCTCGACGCCGCGTGAATTGCGCAACCGTGCCACGGAGCCGCCGCCGGCTGCCGCAAGCCCAGCGCCGATCGCCGAATAGGTGCCCGCGATGTCGCTGGCGCGGCGCAGGTGGCGCACGCGGCCCACGAAGTCGGCCGACGCGATGCCGATGGTGGCGCCCAGGCTGATGCCGCCGATGCTGAGGGGGTATTTCCGGCCGTTGAAGGATAGCGTGCCGGTGCCGCCACCCACGCCGACGATGAGGCCCGCCCGCGTGATGCGGAACGAGATGCGCCCGGAATTGCCGGCCGCCGCCGAGGCTTCCGCTGCGCCCACCGCGAGGGGGGCGAGCAACAGCGCGCCCAGCCCACCGAGGAGTTGCCGGCGCGTGGTGTCGATCTGTGTTTCGGTATCTTCTGGAAGATTGATCATCGTCATCGTCTGTCCCTCCGCCTTTGCTTAGAACAACCTGATGTTGCCCGAAACCGGGGCTTTCGGCAATTGCCCTGGCGGACCGCCGATATCAGTGGCCGAACAGAGCGTAACCCGTCGGGTTGTCGGGCAAAACCCAGTTGAAGCCTTCGAGGAAGACGATCATCACCGCGTTGATGGCCACGATTGCCAGAAAGGCGAGGCCTATGACAGATGAGAGCCGGTCTCCCATGCTGTTCTTGTCCGGCGCTTCCGGAAGTGCCGCAGGCGCCATGATGCCGAGGAGCGCAGTGAACAGGATGACCACGCAGAAGGTGACGAAGGCCCAGCTGTAGAGATGCAGGCCGAGCACCGCCCCGCCATAGCCCTGGTCGCCCGGGAGGATGTGCAACATGATCTGGCGCGAGGCGAAGACCGCACCCAAAAAAGCGCCGAGCGTAGCGAGCCCTAGGTCCTGCACATAGCGGTCCCAGGTCAGCACGCCGCGCTGCGCCTGGCGGATGATCCACACGGCACCCAGCGTGCTCAGGATCATCGCATAGCGCTGCAGCATGCAGAGCGGGCAAGGAAGCTCGCCACCCACGAACTGCAGCAGAAGGGAAATGCCGATCACCGCCGTATAGGCAACGATCCACAGGTTGATGCACCAGAACACGAGCCGCGGCAGCATCGCTTTCATCAGAAGCTAAGCCCCAGCGATGATGTGACGTGGAAGCGGAACAGCCCGATCATCAGGAGGAGTGTTCCAAACCAGCAGGTCAGCACCAGCCAGCGCGGCGCGCCCCGCCACATGGCAAGCGCGATGAAGAACAGGAGAAAGAGGATGATGATGTCCATGCCGCCCCGCAGATATCGCCAGAAACGATCTATCCCGATCCTGCCACGGCGGGCGGGATCGGGATAGCTGTATCTTCAGTGAGGGCAGATGGAGGCGGAGTTCACTCCGCCGCTTCGATCACCGTGCCGCGCTTCTGGCCGGCCAGCGGAATGCCGAAGGCCTTGGAGCTTGCCAGCGTGATCGAACGCAGGTCCTCAGGCTCGATGTTGCGCACGTCGGTCTTGCCGGTGCAGCGCGCCATGATCGAGGCTTCCGCCGACATGGCGTTAATGATCGAGGCCGCGCCATCGGCGCGCTCGGCTTCCGTGCGGTCGCCGAAGAAGGCGATGCCGCTTGGGCTCATCTCGCCGCCCAATGCCATGGCCACCGTCAGGCCGATGGCGCCTGCCTTGGCACCAAGGCCAATGAGCTTGGCCACGTCGGTGCCCGAGCGCACGCCGCCGAAGTAGACGAAGTCGATGTCTTCCTCGCGGTTCATTTTGCGGACGATGCGCATGGCATCGCGCAACACGCTGAAGTCGGGGTAGGACTTGAGCTCTGGCCATTCAGCCGCGATGCCGGACGAACCGTCGAGCAGCATCACGTCGAGGTCATGCTCGAGCGCAAAGGGAATGGCCTTCTCGAGGTCTTCCGAGCGGGCCACGAGGCCGGTGATCATGCCCGGCTGCTTGACAATCTTGAAGGCGTGGAAGCCCTTGGGCTGAACATAGACCTGGCCCACGGCACCCGGGTTGGGCGTGTCGCCCGGCTCGAGCAGCTGCAGCCACGGCGCCTTGCTGTGCGGCAGCGGCTCGCGCGTGAGATAGGCAGAGCCGACGGTGGCCAGTGCCTGGCCGAGGCCGGCGCGCGCTTCTGCCGGAAGCCCGTCGATGCCGGCGGCAATCACCGGAATCTCAAGCTTCACCGAACCTGCAATGTCGGTCGCCGTGTTGCAGGCATCGCGATAGGGGTCGATCACGAGGCGCGACAGGTTGGCGGGCAGCAGCACCAGGTCGTCGAAGGACGCATGGTGGTTCTCGGGGAAGGGGTTGGCCTTGGGCTTCAGCCGCTTCTCGAGGATTGCCGCCTGCGTGCGAATGTCCGTCACCGGCGTGCGGGCCATTACGAAGATGTCCTCGCGCGTCTTCACCGAGTAGTCCGAAGATCCCGTCTCGGCATCGCAGCGATAGCAGCGCGCGGCCTCTTCCTTGGCCGTCACGTCGTTGTAGGTGGTCTCGATCTCGGGGAAGGCGGAAGGATTGGCGCCCAGACCGTTGAACGCCTGGTCGCGGCGCGGGAAGACTTCCCAGTTGATGTCCTGCGCGGCCGGAACACGGCGGGTGCGATAGGGCGTGCGGTAGGGCAGCGGCTCGGCGATGCCGTCGAGGAACGACTTCACGTAATGCGCGGCGCGGTGGCCGTGCATCATGGCCATCACGATGGTGGAGCCGCCAAAGGCGCCGTCGCCTGCGGCGAACACCTTCGGGTCCTCGGTGCGCATGGAGTTCCAGTCGGTCTTCACGCGGTCGCCTGCCATCAGGCCGTGTGTATCGAGTTCGGCGGATTCGGCCTTCTGGCCCACGGCCATGATCACCATGCCGCAGTCGATGTCGCGCTCGGAGCCGGTAACCGTCTCGGGCTTCCTCCGGCCATCGGGGCCGGGCTGGCCCATGCGCGTCTCAACGCAGAGCAGGGCGATGGCACCGTTCCTGTCGATCACTTCCACGGGCTGGGTGTTGTAGATGATCTCGATGTTCTCGAGGATGGCCTGGTGAAGCTCTTCCTTGCGGGCCGGAATTTCTTTCGGTCCGCGGCGGTAGACGACCTTCACCTCCTTGACGCCCGGCATGCGCAGTGCAGCGCGGCAGGCGTCCATGGCAACGTCGCCGCCGCCAACAACGATCACCTTCTCCGGCAGCGTCGGGCGCTCGCCCGCATTGATGCGGCGCAGGAAGCCCACACCGTCGATCACGTTCTTGCTGGTCTCGCCGGGGATGCCCATGGGCTTGCCCCACCACGAGCCGATGGTGATCAGCACCGCCGCGTGGCGCTGCTTCAACTCATCCAGCGTCACGTCCTTGCCCAGCGTCACGCCGCAATGCAGGTGAATGCCCGGGCAGTGCTTGAACAGGCGCTTCATGTCCTCGGCGATGATGTCGGGCGGCAGGCGGAAACCGGGAATGCCCCACACCATCATGCCGCCGGGCTTGTCCATCATTTCGTAGATGTGCACTTCGAAGCCCGCTTCGGCGAGGTCCTGCGCTGCAGTGAGGCCGGCGGGGCCGGCGCCGATGATGCCGACCGTCTCCTTGCGGGTGACCTTCACCGGCGGCAGATGATGGTCGTTGCCGAGCTTGTCCATCACGTAGCGTTTGAGGTTGCGGATGGCCAGGGGACCGTCGCTTTCAGTGCGGCGGCAGGCGGGCTCGCAGGGCGCATCACACACGCGGCCGCAGATCGAGGAGAAGGGGTTGGTCGCGGTGATGGCCTCGAAGGCCTCGGCGAACTTCTCTTCCCAGATATAGCCGATGTAGGACGGCGCGTCGGTGCCGACCGGGCACGCCACCTGGCAGGGGGCGGGCACGAAGTGCGGGTCTTGCACATCATCGCGTGCCGGCGCCTTGGGCGGGCGCACACGGTTGATGTCGTACACGGTGATGACGTTCGTGCTCATCGTCTTGATCCTAACGTGGATGCCGTCTCAGGACGCCTTTAGGAGGCCCTGGTCGCGCTCGCGATATTCGGGGTGATAGGGAAGCCTCGTGATGGCAGCCGCCTCGGGCGTCAGCGCCACGAGGTCGTCACGCGTCACCTGATGCGGGTTGCTGTAGCCCATCGCATGGGTGATGGCGGCAATCTGCCAGCGCACCGACTCGAGGAAGTGGTGAATGTTGCGGGCTTCGACCGGAACATTATAGCGCTTCTCGTGCTCGGGGTCCTGCGTGGCGATGCCCGTCACACAGGTGCCGGCATGGCACTGCAGGCAGGCGATGCAGCCGCCTGCGATGATGGCGGACGTGCCCATCGCCACGGCATGTGCACCAAGGGCCAGCGCCTTGATGGTGTCGATGCCGTCCTTGATGCCGCCCATCAGGATGACGGGCATGTCGAGGCCGCCCACTTCGGTGAGCGCATCGCGCGCTTCCTGGATGGCGGAGAGCGTCGGGATGCCGACGAATTCGAGAACCTCGTTGCCGGCAGCGCCCGTCGAGCCCTGCATGCCGTCGAGTTCCACGAAGTCGAAGCCGTCCTTCCACGCGATCTTGATGTCGTCGCGCACGCGGCCAGCACCCAGCTTCACCGAAACGGGCACGCGATAGCCGGTGGCCTCGCGGAATTCCTCGACCTTGATGACGAGGTCGTCAGCGCCCAGCACGTCCGGGTGGCGCGAGGGCGAGCGCAGGTCGATGCCAGCGGGAATGCCGCGGATGCGGGCGATTTCCGGCGTCACCTTCTTGGCCATCAGCTGGCCGCCCAAGCCCGGCTTCGCACCCTGGCTGATATAGATCTCGAGGCCATTGGCCTTCTGCATGTCGTGGATGTTCCAGCCGAGGCGGCCGGCGAGGCACTGGTAGATCAGCTGGTCGGCCTCTTCGCGCTGCTCCTTCGACATGCCGCCTTCGCCCGTGTTCTCCGAAATGCCGGAAAGGCGCGAGGCGATGGCGAGTGCGAGCTTGGCGGATTTTGACAGCGCGCCATAGGACATGGGCGCAATCATCACCGGCATCGAAAGCTTCAGCGGGCTGGCGCCAGAACGGCCGCCCACTTCCGTCTTCATCTCGACCTTGGACAACACGTCCGGATCGGTCATCGCGCCGATGCGGATGTCCTTCTTGAAGGCGATGTCGGAAAGGTGCGGCATGGGTCGCGAGGCGCCATAGCCGCGGATGCGGTAGCGGCCGATCTGCGACTTGACGTGGATGTCTTCCTGGACCTTGGCGTTCCAGTAGGAATTGTCCGCAAAGCTCTCGAAGAAGGGAATGGCGCGGCGGCGCGGCTCGGTCTTGGGGTAGCGCAGCTTCTTGCCGGCGTTGACGATCTTCTGGAAGGTGCCGGTGAAGGGGATCTTGTACTTGTCGAGGAAGGCGAGGATATCGTCGCGTTCCTTCTGGGGCAGGTCGATGAGCATCGCGTCGGTGCCCATCTCGCCGATCGAGCCTGCGACATAGATGTCGCCGCCAGTCATGTCCTGACCGACCTTCTCGCCCGAGTTGCCGAGGATGACCAGACGGCCGCCATACATCATGTAGCCGGCCATGAAGCTGGCATTGCCGCAGGTGAGCAGTGTACCGGCCTTCATCACCTGGCCCGCGCGCGAGCCGATGTTGCCCTTGACCACGATTTCGGCGCCGCGAATGGCAACGCCCGGAATGGCGGAGGCATTGCCGTCCACCACGATCGAGCCGTTGAGCATGTTGTCGCCAACACCCCAGCCGACATTGTTATCGACGTGGAAGCGCGGGCCATCCGTCAGGCCGCCGCAGAAATAACCCGCAGAACCCTTGATATGCACGTTGATCGGATGCGTGAGGCCAACACCGATGTGGTGGCGCGCGTCAGGGTTCAGCACCTCGACGTCGATGCCGTCTGCGCCATATTTGCGCAGCAGTTCGTTGGCTTCGCGGACGGTCGTTACGCTGAGATCGATCGTTGCCATGTGTCGTAGGTTCCGGGAGCGGGTTCAGATGTGTTGAGGGCGCGGCCGGGGAAGAGGCGGTTGAGCGACACTTCCTCGGAGGCAATGGCGATGATCTTG
>Ga0194035_1000210_pt1 | contig 35147 bp, 25 predicted proteins | sample JunL2320m_MetaG_FD_148680 | JGI IMG/M metagenome (GOLD analysis project Ga0194035, IMG submission 148680) | Anoxic zone freshwater microbial communities from boreal shield lake in IISD Experimental Lakes Area, Ontario, Canada - Jun2016-L239-20m | ecosystem: Environmental > Aquatic > Freshwater >...
TTCGCAGCCAGCAAGTCACCGACGCTGCAAAGCGGCTTCCCTATAAGGTCTCTGAAGGAGACAACGGCGACGCCCACGTTGAATTGCGCGGTAAGCGCTACAGCCCGCCGGAAATCTCCGCCATGATTCTGCAAAAGATGCGGCAGACTGCGGAGGACTATCTCGGCGAAAAAGTCACCGAAGCAGTCGTCACCGTCCCGGCCTACTTCGACGACAGCCAGCGCCAGGCCACCAAAGATGCGGGCCAGATCGCCGGATTGAACGTACTCCGGATCATCAACGAGCCGACCGCTGCAGCCCTCGCCTACGGTCTGGACAAGAAAAAAGATGAGCGGGTTGCCGTCTACGATTTGGGCGGCGGTACGTTCGACGTCTCCATCCTTGAGATCGGCGACGGTGTTTTCGAGGTCAAGTCGACCAACGGCGACACCTACCTCGGCGGCGACGACTTCGACCAGCGTGTCATGGACTGGTTGGTCGACGAGTTCAAAAAGGATCAAGGCATTGATCTTCGAAAAGACCGGATGGCTCTCCAACGTTTGAAAGAGGCAGCTGAGCGCGCCAAGATCGAGCTCTCATCGTCTCAGGAAACCGAAATCAATCTGCCCTTCGTCACTGCGGATGCTAACGGACCGAAACACCTGGTCGTGAAACTGACCCGCGCGAAACTTGAACAGCTGGTCGACGACCTGATTCAACGATCGATCGAGCCCTGTAAGAAGGCCCTGTCCGATGCAGGCGTCTCCGCGCGTGACATTCATGAAATCGTCCTCGTCGGCGGCATGACCCGCATGCCGAAAGTCATTCAGGCCGTGAAAGAATTCTTCGGAAAAGAACCGCATCGGGGTGTGAACCCTGACGAAGTGGTGGCGATCGGCGCCGGCATTCAAGGCGGCGTGCTCAAGGGCGAAGTGAAGGACGTCCTGCTTCTCGACGTGACGCCGCTGTCACTGGGTATCGAAACCCTCGGCGGTGTCTTCACAAAGTTGATCGAGCGCAATACGACCGTCCCGACGAAAAAGAGCCAGGTCTTCTCGACGGCTGCCGACAATCAAACGGCGGTCACCATTCGAGTGTTCCAAGGCGAACGCGAGATGGCGAACGACAACAAGCTCCTCGGCCAGTTCGACTTGGTCGGCATTCCTGCCGCGCCTCGTGGGATGCCGCAAGTTGAAGTGACCTTCGACATCGACGCCAATGGCATCGTCCATGTCTCGGCCAAAGACTTGGCCACGCAGAAAGAACAGTCCATCAAGATTACGGCCTCCAGCGGCTTGAGCAAGGAAGAAGTCGAAAAGCTGGTGAAGGATGCGCAGGCCCACACCGACGAGGATAAGAAGCGGCGGAAGACTGCCGAAGCCAAAAACCAGGCCGACAGCCTGATCTACCAGACGGAAAAGAACCTAAGCGAGCATGGCGACAAGATCGCCGCAGAAGACAAAACCAAGATTGAGGAAGCCGTGGCCTCGCTGAAAAAAGCGATGGAGGGAACGGACCCCGAAGCAATCGAGTCCGCTACCCAAACATTGACGACCGCCTCCCACAAGTTGGCGGAGGAAATGTATAAGAAGGCTTCGGCATCGGCTGCGGCCGGCAGTGACGCCAGCGCCGAAGGCGGAACCGGAGCCGGTGAGACCAAGACGGATGAAAAGGTCGTGGACGCAGAGTTCGAAGAAGTGGACAAAGACAAGAAATAAGTTAGAATACCGTCAGTGAGACCGAGCTTCGCCGATACAGGGGGCTCGGTCTTGCTGCTCTTTCATCCTGAGAGACGTCCTCCGTGTCCAAACCCAACTACTACGAAACCTTAGGTGTCGAGCGAACCGCGTCCGAGGACGAGCTCAAGAAGGCCTATCGAAAGATGGCCCGCCAACACCATCCCGATCTTCAAACGGGAGAGGCGCAGAAAAAAGCCTCTGAAGAAAAATTCAAAGAAGTCAATGAAGCCTACGAGACCCTGAGCGATCAAGACAAACGCAAGCGCTACGACATGTTCGGCCACACCGGAACTCAGCAGGGCCCCGGACCGGATGGATTCGGCGGAAGCGGCTTCGGCGATGCCTTCAACGACATCTTCGAGGATTTTTTCGGAGGCCAGCGAGGCGGCAATCGAGCAGAGCGCGGCAACGACCTCCAATACAACCTGGAACTGACTTTCGAAGAAGCCGTCTACGGGAAAGAGGCCAAACTCAAAATCCCGCGCTGGGAAATGTGCACAGACTGCAAAGGGACCGGCGCCAAGAGCGCGGCATCGGTTAAGACCTGCCCCAGTTGTAAAGGGGCCGGACAGATGAGGTTCCAGCAAGGGTTCTTCAGTATCTCCCGTCCTTGCGGCCAATGCGAGGGAGCAGGACGAATCGTCACAGAGCCCTGCTCGGCCTGCCAGGGCCGACAACGCACCTATCGAGAACGGACCATCGCCGTACATATTCCGGCCGGCATCGAGTCAGGCATGCGTCTGCGCCTCTCGAACGAAGGGGAGCACGGAACCAACGCAGGCCCGCCGGGCGATCTCTATGTGGCAATTACCGTCAAGCCGCACCAGCTCTTTCAGCGCCAAGGGCAGGATATCCTTTGTGACGTCCCCATTCAGTTCGTCACAGCCGTACTCGGAGGGAAGATCGAGGTTCCCACACTGAAAGGCAATACGATCATCAAGATTCCTGCAGGCACGCAGCAGGATAAAACCCTGCGCATCAAAGGTCTGGGCATTCCCAGCCTCAAGAACCAGAGTACCGGCGATCAGGTATTTGTTATCAAGATTCAGACTCCTACCAAACTGACCGCTCGTCAGAAAGAATTACTCAAAGAATTTGCCAAAGAAAGCGGCATGTCGATGGAAGAGGATAGCGACGGCTTCTTTGACAAGATGAAGACCTTTTTCGAATAGCGCCATCGGTCATCGCCCGACACCTGCACCATGTCCACGTTCTTCGTCGACCCTCGCGCCGTCACTCCACCCACCATCCTCATGACCGGTGATCTCCTCCATCATCTTCGTGATAGTCTCCGCTTGCGCCCAGGAGATTCCCTCACCCTCAACGATGGATGTGGAACCCGCTATCACGTGGAAGTGACCCACGTCTCCCCACAAGCCATCGACAGCCGCATTATAGACCGACAGATCGAACCGGCGCATAGAATCCCACCGGTCGTGCTCGGCCAGGCCTTGATCAAAGGCGACAAGATGGACTGGGTCATTCAGAAGGCCACAGAACTCGGAGTCGCGATCATCCTGCCCATTCACAGCACACACAGCGTCATCAAGCCCAACCCGGAACGACTGGAACATCAACGGTCCAGATGGGAGCGCATTGCGCGAGACGCGGCACAACAGTCCGAACGATGGACGCTTCCCACTATCGCAGACCCGGTAAGCCTCCCAGAGATCTGCCGACGGTATGCCTCGGCGCCGCTGAAAGTCCTGTTCGCAGAACGCTCCAACGGCTCTTCACTCGCAACCATCCCATTGCCGGTAGATCGTCAGCAACCGATTATCTTGTTGATAGGGCCGGAAGGAGGATGGGCGCCGGACGAGCAACGTCTTGCGCAGGAGCAGGGCTTCCTCTCGCTCACCCTCGGACCACGAATCTTGCGGGCCGAGACCGCAGCGATCGCCGCGATCAGCATTCTCCAATCAAGACTCGATGAGATGATGGCTCGCGCGACGAGCGGGACAAGCTAGACGGTGGGCCGAAGGAAATGATTGTACCGAGGCAGGAGCCCCACTCTGTCTTTCCCGCGTCGCGCGTTTCTCTCATGTCTCGCACTTCACGCACCCTATTCAGCGGCCGGTGGACAAGTGAACGATCGTACCCTTTTCTCCGCTGGCCCAGCCCTCCGTCCTAGTAGGAAACGAAAGGCCGAATAACGAAGCCTTTGCGATTGCACCCTGCTCAGTCCAAGTAAAACCGCTGTCGATGCTCCGATAGACCATGCCCCGTTCCCCCACAATCCATCCAGTCTGAGGATCGGTAAAACGCACTCTCAAGAGATCTGTCAGCTTCGTACAGGTGCTGGTGCAAGGCAACGTGCGATCGATCCATTGTTGGCCGCCATTGCTCGTCTGAAAGATGGCTCCGGCGTTTCCAACGGCCCATCCGGTCGAGGTATCGGAAAAATACACATCGAACAGCGTGACAGCCCCCTGAGTCTCTTGCGGAGTCCAGGTGATCCCGCCGTCGTCCGTCATCAAGACAGTCCCTACTGCCCCAACCACCGTCCCGTGTTGTGCGGTAAGAAATTGAATGCCGTAGAGCGCTGCACTCGTCTTGCTCGCTTGATCGACCCAGTGCAGTCCACCGTCCTTCGTATGAAGAATGGTTCCGTTGCCACCCACCACCCACCCCTCGCTGGGCGACACAAACGAGAGGCCGAAAAACGCTACCTGGGTATCGGCGAGTTGTGAGGACCAGGTCTCTCCCCCATCTTGGCTCCGTCGAATCGTTCCATTGGCTCCAATGGCCCACCCCAACTTCTCATCGAGAAAGAAAACCCCCGAGAGGCTCGCGGTGGTGCCGCTGACGACCTTCTTCCACTTCTTCCCGCCATCAACCGTCTTCACAATGGTACCGCCGGCCCCCACCGCCCAGCCCAGCAGAGGCGTATGAAAATAGAGCCCCATCAGGATAGCTTCCGTATGGCTCGCTTGAGGGGTAATCGTCAGAGGAGAGTCAGCAGCCCACAAGGGAGTGGCACATAGCTGTGTCGCCAGCGCCATGACCACAAGGCATCCAGGTAATCCGTATCTCACTGGGTGGTATCGGCGTCGGGGCGATTGCTTTTGAAGTAGCCTTGATCGGGCATACCCTTGGCGAGAATGGTAAACGTGCCCGCTTCCAACGTTAGCCACTTCTTTGGAGTACAACAAGTATCATCGGGCTGCACATCCCAGGACCCGCGCCGCACAATCAGCGGTCCAGTCGCAAGCTCGTTAAAGAATTCATTGCGCTTCCCGATACCATAGAGATTCCGATGAGGCACTCGCACAACGATCTCCGTATCCGTCCAGGACATCACCTGCGCCGCGATATTGCTGAACAGCACTTCCGTACGCGAGACGTTTTCGTCCATCTCGATATCCCGCCGCTTATAGGCCCCCTGGTTGAGACCCAAGTAGGCATGCTCGGCTGTTTTCAAAAACGAGCCGAAGCCTGACCCTTTAATGGTGATCAGCTCATCGAGCCCTCCCGATTTCGGACTGAAGGAGTCGATCTTCGGCGTCACGAGGGTAAAGACTCCCGCTTCAGTCTTGAGGGTCTCCTTCGTCGCACAGCAGGAACCATCCGGGTTGGGCTTCGTCGCGCCTCGATAGATCACGACCGGTCCGCTCTTTGCGCTGAAGGGTACCCACACATCGATGCGATCGTCTTGCCAACGATAGATGACGGCGCGGACCCCTCCGATATCGACTCGATTCTCTCCCGTATTGAAATCAGTAAAGGCATAGGGAGTCGATCCACTTTCCGAATAGTATCCGAAATGTTCGCCACTGATTCTGAGTAGCGTACCGATTGGGGCGGCAGGAGGAATCATCGCTGTCGCCTTTGGCACATGAACCGCAAAAGTCCCGACCGTTCGCTCACGCCCTTGCACCGTCAGAACGATCGGTCCGGTCTCCGCATCCATCGGAAGATGTACGACGAGGGCGCTATCCGACCACTGGGCGATGGTGGCAGGATGCCCGCCGAACGTCACCATGTCACCGGTTCTCCTCTCAGAGCCGAATCCTTGGCCAAAAAAAACGACCTTCGTACCGACCGGCCCGCTCACCGGATCGACGCGAATGCTCGGAATCAGTTTCAGTGGCACAGCGTTACTCACTGTGTACTGGACCAAAGCGCAACAAGACCCGTCCGGCAAGGGATCGGACGATGCCAATCGAACCATCACATCCCCCGATGCAGCATTCGCAGGAACCTCGACTTCGATGATGTCGTCTTTCCAGCGACGCGGCCTGACGAGCACGCCCCCGATCATCACATCGTTGACTCCGAACATCGTATTGGGATCGCGAGACCCAGCCGTGGCGCCAAAATGCGCGCCGGCAATCTGCACCGTATGGCCTGGTTCGATCTCTGCCGGCGTTACTGCAGTAATCGTCGGCTGTACCACTGTCAATGTCCCGGCAGCCATCTTCTTCTTTCCCGCCATGATTTCAACGGGACCGGATCGCGATTGAAAGGGAACCTTCACTTCAATCAAATCGGACTCCCACCGTTGAATCAATGCAGGGAATCCACCCACAGTCACGCGATTCACCTGCACGGATTTAAACGCCCCGAACCCCTTCCCACCGATAGACAGGGTAGCACCAGCGACCGCCGTGGACGGATGAAGCTCGAGCGCAGAAGGAGTAGCCGCAAGCACCCCAGCGCTCAAACTAGCCCACAGCGACAGCGTACCCACGCCGGTTACAAACACATTCTTTATCTGGTTCATCTGGTTGATTTAGTGTGTTTCGTTTATTTGGTTCATCTGGTTGGTCAGTCTATCTAGTTTGCCTAGTTCATCTGTTTGGATTCATTCAACCAAACAAATGAGACAAACCAAATAAACAACAGCACCCAACTATAGCAAGCGGTTTTTTCGAGAGTCAATCCGGCAGGCGCGCAATCCGTGAGACGTGAAACGTAAAAGGTGAAAGGTGAAAGGTTTCGGATCGAGCTTGCGCTGCCCTCCCACGTTTTACCTTTTACTTCTTACTTTTCACGGTTCTATAGACCAATCAGGAGACGGAGAAGATCACTTCAATTTCGACGGGAGCTCCGCGAGGCAACTCAGCAGCCCCCACAGCCGCACGGGCATGACGACCAGCCTCTCCAAAGATCTCAACCAGGAGGTCCGAGGCGCCGTTGAGAACTTGGGGCTGTTGGACAAAGCCCTCGGTCGACGCCACGTGCCCGACAACCTTCACGACTCGTGTGATACGGTCCAACGTCCCAAGTGCCTGCTTGGCAATCGCCAGGGCATTCAAGAGAGCAAGTCTAGCCGCCTCCATCCCCTGCTCGACCGTCAGATCACGCCCAAGCTTGCCGGAGAATGCCAACTGCCCGTCTCGCATAGGAAGGACGCCGGACAAGAATAAGAGGTTTCCGGCCTGGACAGCCGGAACATAGGTCGCCAACGGTTGCGGCGGCGGGGGCAACTCTAAATTTAGTTCCTTCAGTTTGCGTTCGTAGGACATCGCTGCCGAATGTTCAATGGTGAATGTTCGGAAATCATCGGATCAAGTCCGACTCCGACAATTCAACATTTACAGTTCACCATTCCTAATTCCGTTTCACGTGGAATACGGACTACCCTGCGCGAAGGGCATCAAGAAAACTTTCACCAACGGGAAGTTGCCCCCCTTGCAGAGCTTCCACAATAGTATGTCCAAGATCGGCAGCAGAAGCTCTGATGCCAAGATGAACCCCATAGGCCAATTTTGGCCCAGTGGCCAAAAGCGGGACATATTCCCGCGTCGGGATCTGATCCGCCTTCGTCATATCCCGTCCATGATCGCCCGTAATGACGAGCAGGTCTCCTGGGCGAAGCTGCTCCAGCAATCCGGATAGCTGTCGATCAAAATCATGGAGAGCCGCTGCCGACTGTGCCGCACCCGCTTCCAGGACATCGAGCCCGGCAAAAATCAATCCGCGGGGAACCTTTTTCAACATCCCCGTCACCTCAGTAAGTAATGAGGCCCAGTGCGCAACGGGAACCGAACGAGTGAGCCCGCGGCCACTGAAGAGATCGCCGACTTTTCCTACCCCAATCAGGATCTGGCTCACACGATTGAGCACATCAAACATGGTCAGCCCTGGTGGTTCAAGCACGAACTCACGGGATTGTGGGCTGAACTGCACCAGACCGGCATCGCCTGAGAGAAGATGGGCGGAGACACGCAAAATACCCCAGGGATCCTTGAGCAATTTCCTCGCATCCCGGCAGCGCTGAAAGAACTCGTCCCGTCGCATGGCGCTCTCATGCGCCGCCACATGGCAGGTTCGCAGTCCATCCGTCCAGACGATCAACGCACCAGACGACAGATGTTCAGCCTCACACTCGCGAAGCATGGCGACGTCGGACGAGCGGCGATTGCCGACAATCTTCCGCCCAAATACCTGTTCAAGCGCTGCCACCATGTCAGGAGGAAACCCGTTTGGGTATAGCGGCCCGGCAATGTCCGTGGGATGACCGGCTATTTCCCAATAGCCGGCTATGGAATCCAGGCCCTTCGAAAGGAATCCAAGACGACCGAAACATCCTTCCGGCTGCCCCATCACCCGCACACCTTTGATATTTGTAATATGGCCAAGCCCGAGCGCTTCCAGCGTGGGGAGATCGAGTCCCCCAACGGCATCAGCCAGATGGGACAAAGTATTGGAACCGGCATCGCCGTATTCCGCCGCATCGGGCATGGCCCCAACACCGAGTCCATCGATTACCAGCACAATCACACGAGAAATCATGCGCGCACTATAGCAGAAGCGAGACGGACAAAGAAGTTCTGAGTTTTGAGTTCTGAGTTCTAGATGAGAGGCGGGGCAGCCGAGACGGTCTGAGGACTGACCTGTTCAGAACTCCGATCCTCGACATTCGGACTTTCGACTTTGGACTTTAGACTTCGACCTTCAGCCTGCGGGCCCACTCCGCTACGATCGCGAGACTTGCGCTGGTGCCGATTCGATCCGCACCGGCCTCCAGCATGGCCAGCGTGGTCTTCCAGTCCCGAATTCCTCCGGAAGCCTTCACCTTGCCGCGACCGGCCACGGCGTCTTTCATCAGCTTCACATCTTCAACCGTCGCACCGGCGGGGCCGAACCCGGTCGAGGTCTTCACGTAGTCGGCCCCCGCCTCGACAACCAACTCGCAAGCCGTACGTTTTTCCTGAGTTGTCAGATAACAGGTTTCGAGTATGACTTTATGTTCAACGCCCGTGGTCGCCTTCACCACTTCAGCAATGTCCTGTCGCACATACTCTCGATCGCCCGACTTCAGCCGGCTCACATTCATGACCATATCCAGTACCCGCGCACCGCGCGCGACCGCTTCAACCGCTTCGGCAACTTTGGCCTTCGTCGTGTGACCGCCCAGGGGAAACCCGATAGGAATGCCGACCAGAATCGCGGTGCCAGCGACAGCTGCTACCGCTTCATCCACATAGCAAGGCGGGACAAAAATTACGGAAAACCCAAACTCCTTCGCCTCTTGGCACAGCCGTAGGACATCCATCTTTGTCGCGTCCGGCCGGAGCACTGTATGGTCTATGAGATTCGGCACATTCCATTCAGACATAACAGGCTCCTGAAAACATGGTTGGTTTGTTTTGTTTATCTGGTTGATTTGGTTTATCTGGTTAGTTTCGCTCAACCAAACAAACTAGACAAACCAAATAAACCAAAGAACAGTCTTCTTTTTATGGCGGACTTTTTCAGCATCCTGATAACTCACGACACTCCTTCTTTGTAAGCAAGTGCTCCTTCCCCGGGAACGATTGACGTCTGGGAACGCGTTCCCCGACGAAAGGGTCGCTTCTGATATTTCTCTACCGCTTTGTTGTGTTCGATCAGCGTCGCGGAAAACTGGTGCGTGCCGTCGTTCTTAGAAACAAAATACAAGGAGCGAGAATCAGACGGATAGAGCGTCGCGCGAATCGCTTGAATGCCCGGATTGGCAATCGGTCCAGGCGGCAGTCCCTGCACCCGATAGGTATTGTAGGGACTGGGGCTTGAGAGGTCTTTCTTGTGTATATTTCCGTCGAATGCCGGCAAACCATAAATGACAGTTGGATCGCTCTGTAACGGGATGCGCTTCTTCAGCCGGTTGTGAAACACCGCTGAAATCTCCGGACGTTCACTGCCTGACCCGGTCTCCTTTTCGATCACGGAGGCGAGGGTCAGCACTTCGTGCATCGTCATCTTGCGTTCCTGCATCCGAGCGAGAAGATCCGGACCGACCACCTCCCTCAGCTGTTCGACCATTGCAGCCAACACCTCTCGCGCCTTGACCCCACGGGGAAATTTATACGTGTCGGGATAGAGGTACCCTTCCAGCGACTCCGCCTTAATCCCAAGCGACGCAATAAACTCACGATCTTTTGCAAGCCGGAGGAAGTCCACACGATCCGCAAGACCCTGCTGTGAGACAATATCGGCAATTTGGACGATGGTGAGCCCTTCAGGAATAGTCAGCGGATGGAGCAGCACATGGCCATTGAGCAACATCGCAAGAATCTCTGCCGGAGTCATGCCGGGGTTCAGCTCATATTCACCTGCATGAACTTTCCGGTCGGCAGATTGGGATTTTCCAAAAAGGACGAAGGAAAACCGGTTCTTGATCAATCCTTCGCGCTCAAGCAGTGCCGCGACCTGTTGAAACGTCGAGCCATCCGGGATGACGACGACTTTCGAGAGAGGATGCATTTCTGCGGGAATAACCGGGCCTTCAGCCCAGCGAATCGTCTGATAGGCCGCGACGCCAAGTGCGACCGTTACGACCAGCAGACTTCCGAGAATGATCCGTAGGCTCATGCGGTGGTTCTACCGTTTCTCTGTCAGAATACTCATCCGCCCGTAATGTCGGCTCTATCTTCGATACAGGTTCAAGGCTCGCCAGATAGCTCTGGAGCAGAATCGAAGCGGCGATGCGATCCACCACACCCTTCCGCTTTTTCCGGCTGACATCGGCTGCGATCAAAAGGTCTTCCGCCGCCTTCGTCGTCAACCGTTCGTCCCACAGAATAACGGGGACTGGCACTCCCTGCTCTAACCGAGCCTGGAACTCGCGCATCGCCTGGATCGCCGGCCCCTCGCGCCCATCCAATTGGATGGGAAAGCCCAACAGCACTTGTCTGACTGCATACGTCCCTACGAGGGAGGCGATATGCGCAATATCCCGATCCAACGTGCGCCGATTGAGTGTCTCAAGCGGTTGCGCGGTCCAGCCCATTTCATCACTGAGGGCCACGCCAATCCGCACCGTTCCGTAATCGAGTGCGAGCACTCGTTTACCATCCTCCATCAGTCTACCGCTCCAACATCCGTTCGACCAGTCCAAAGACCTTTTCCAACGCAATATCCAACCTGGCTGGATCCTTCCCGCCGGCCTGTGCCATCTCAGGTCGGCCACCGCCGGTGCCGCCGACTTCCGCCGCCATCTCCTTAATGATGTCGCCCGCTTTCAGCCGGGCAATCAGATCCTTCGTCACGACGACCAGCAACGAGACCTTGCCATCGTTGGCAGCCCCGAGGGCCACGACACCGCTTTTCAACTTGTCCCGCAACTGATCAGCCAGCGCCCGCATGCCATTCACATCCAGGCCATCGGTGCGCTGCACATGCACCTGGATGCCGGCAATGGTTTTCGCCATGGCCTCGGCGGCTGAGCCACCGGCCATTTTCAATTTCACCTCTTCCAGCTCACGTTCCTTGTCTTTCAGCTGCGTCATGACCTTGCGGGCCTTGGCGACCAGCTCGGACTGGCCGACCTTGAGCAGGTCCGAAAGTTCTCGAATGTCGGTTTCCAACTGTTTCATCTTCGCGAGCGCCCCGCTGCCGGTCTGAGCTTCAATACGGCGGACACCAGCCGCGACGCCGGTCTCCGACACAAGCCTGAACAAGCCGATGTCCCCCGTCTGTCGACAGTGCGTTCCACCGCAAAGCTCCTTGCTGAAAGACTCGACCGTGACAACCCGCACCTGCTCACCGTACTTATCGCCAAAGAAAGCCAGCGCGCCTTTGGCCACCGCATCCTGAATGCTCATCACCTCGGTTGCGACCCGCTCGTTCTTCCGCACCTCGTTGTTCACGACGGTTTCAATCTCATCCACATCACGGGAGGTAAGCGGCCTGAAATGGGCAAAATCGAATCGCAAGCGATTCGGCCCGACCAGCGACCCATACTGTTTGACGTGAGGGCCCAACAAATCGCGCAACGCCGCATGCAGCAAATGTGTAGCGGTATGGTTTCGCTGAGCGTCCTGCCGCATCGTGGCATTGACGGTCATGTGCAGAGCCTCGCCCTCGCGAATCCGCCCTTTTGTTACAGTTCCCTTGTGCAAAATCACAGTCGGCACAGGCCTCGCGGTTTCCGTAATCTCCACCTGCCCGTCATGGCCCAGTAACAGGCCCCGGTCACCGACCTGCCCACCGCCTTCCGCGTAGAACGGCGTCACATCCAGAACAATTTCAACCTCATCGCCTTCCGCCGCTTCCTTGACCAATCGGTCGCCTTTCAAAATCGCCTGCACCAGACTGTTGCTCTCCAGGCAATCGTAGCCGATAAACTTCGTTGTCCCGACGCGCCCGGCCAGTTCCGCAACTGCAGGCCGAGCGATTTCCTGTACGAACCCGCCGGTTTTACGCGCGCGATTCCTCTGTTCTTCAATGGCCTGATCGAACCCCGCCTCATCGAGCGTCATCCCCTGCTCGCGGCAGGCCTCTCCCATCAGGTCCATCGGAAACCCATAGGTGTCGTAGAGCTTGAACACATCTGATCCGGTGAGAACCTTGTTCCCGGTCGAGCGTGCCTTCGCAATCATCTCATTGAGAATCGGCAGCCCTTGATCAAGCGTAGCGATAAACCGCTCCTCTTCGCCTCTCGTCGCCTCGGCAATCGTCGCGGCCGCGCTTCTAACTTCTGAATAGACCCCGGCCATCTGATTCACGACCGCCTCCGTCAATCCATAGAGGAAAGGCTCGACGATGCCCAGCAGCCGCCCATGCCGCGCAGCCCGGCGCAGAATCCGTCGCAGCACATAGCCGCGCCCTTCGTTCGACGGCAGGACGCCATCCGCCATCAAGAACGTGATCGCGCGAAGGTGGTCCGCCACCACACGCATCGACCGATCGGTCTGGTTTTGCTCCCCATAGCGAACTCCCGCCCTGGCAGCCACGGCGGTCAGCAACGGCGTGAACACATCGCTGTCATAATTGCTGTAGACGCCTTGCGCCACTGCCGCCAGCCGTTCCAATCCCATACCCGTATCGATACTGGGCCTGGGTAAGGGATGTAACGTCCCTGCTGCATCCCGATTGAACTGCATGAAGACGAGATTCCAAATCTCGATGACACGATCGCCCTCGCCGTTCGGCCGATCATCGCCCGGCACAGACGGCCCCTGGTCGAAATGCAGTTCTGAACAGGGTCCACAGGGTCCGGTATCCCCCATCTGCCAGAAATTATCCTTCTCGCCGCACCGCATGATCCTCGAGGCGGGAACCCCGACCTTTTGCCACAGCTCGTCCGCCTCATCGTCGTCGCGGAAGATCGTCACCCACATTCGATCCTTCGCCAAGCCGACCGTCTGAGTCAAAAACTCCCAACCGAACTGGATGGCGTCTTTCTTAAAGTAGTCGCCGAATGAAAAGTTCCCCAACATTTCAAAGAACGTATGGTGGCGTCTGGTGTAACCGACATTCTCCAGGTCGTTGTGCTTGCCCCCTGCACGGAGACACTTCTGCACGGTGACCGCCCGTTTGTAACCGCGCGTTTCCTCGCCGAGGAATACCCGCTTAAATTGGTTCATCCCGGCATTGGTGAAGAGCAACGTAGGATCGGCTTGAGGAATCAAGGCGGAACTCGGTACGGCCTGGTGGCCATGCTCTTCGAAATATCGAAGGAAGGCTTGCCGCAATTCTTGAGTACTGTTATTCATTCCTGCCTCAGCCGGCTATCTGACTCAAGCGAGACGGGCGAGAAAAGCGCGACAGACGCGACACGCAGTTTGGGGTTCGAAACGCCTAAAACCTCGAACATCATATCTCGACTCCTTGCCCATCTTGCCCATCTCGCCTCTCTCCCACATCTCGACTTTCTTATCCGCCTCAAACTCAGAACTACTACGCCAGTCTCGCCCCTCCCGCTTTTCTCGCGCGTCACGCTTCAGGAGGAGCGACGCTCCTCCTGAAGCAGAGGCCCCATCACTGTCTCAATCGTATCTTCGTCGAAGCCGCGTTGGTTCAACAATCTCGCTACGCGGCCAAGCGTCTGTACCGAACTGGTCCGTCCAGCCGTTGCGATCACCTGTATAGCCAGGTCCCGTTCACTCACCTTGCGGTAGGCAGCTCGTAGTGTCGCCTGCACAATGTCTGCAGGACAACCGGTGGTGAGCAGCTCTTCTTGCAGGCGCACACGCCCCATCGGCATGCGGGCGAGTCGCCGATCGGCCCACCGAGCAGCAAACGCGGCATCGTCGAGGTATCGCAACGCTATCAGCCGTCGAACGGTGGCTCTTATATGTGCGGGAGAGGCCCCCTTCGCCGCGAGCAATCGTTCGACCTGAGTCGTCGTGCGATCGCTGCGCGCCAGTGCACGCACCGCGAGCTGCAACCACTGATCGGAAGATGGTGCCGCCTTGTTTGTGAATCGCCTACTCACGGCCATCTCGACACGCGAGCGATGCGCGACGAGCGGGAAAGGCGAGACAGGGGAGAGTTCGAGGTTCGAAGTCGAGGTTTGCGGAACTTCGAACCAGGAACTTCAAACCTCTGGTTCCGCCCGTCTCGCTCATCCCGCCCATCTCGCTGCCCTGTTATGCTCCCACCTTGTGAGGCCGCCGCTCCTCGCGTTTCTCCTCAGTCTTCTTTTCGTCTTTCACCGGCGCGGCAGAGGGCTTTTCAGGCGTATGTCCAGGCAGAGCGGCCAAGTCGCGCAGCTTCCCTTCAATCTCACGCGCCAACGGCTGGTTGCTGAAGAGAAAATCTCGCACCGCGTCACGTCCCTGCCCAAGCCGCTCGCCCTGATAGGAGTACCAGGCCCCGGACTTCTCGACCACTTTCTTTTCGACCCCGAGATCGACTAACTCGCCGGTCTTTGATATCCCCTGCGCGAACATGATGTCGAACTCCGCCTGCTTAAACGGAGGCGCCATCTTGTTTTTCACGACCTTCACCCGCACGCGGCTGCCGGTCACCTCCTGCCCTTCCTTGATCGACTCGATGCGCCGGATATCCAGCCGTACGGACGAGTAGAACTTGAGCGCATTGCCACCGGTGGTGGTCTCAGGGTTACCGAACATCACGCCGATCTTCATGCGAATCTGATTGATGAAGATCAGGGTCGTCTGTGACTTGGAGATGGCCGCCGTCAACTTTCGAAGCGCCTGCGACATGAGTCTCGCTTGCAGCCCCATATGGGCATCGCCCATTTCACCTTCAATTTCAGCTCTCGGCACGAGCGCTGCGACAGAGTCCACCACAATGACATCGATCGCCCCGCTCCGGACGAGCGTCTCGGCAATTTCCAATGCCTGTTCGCCGGTGTCCGGCTGGGACACGAGTAGATCGTCCACCTGCACGCCCAGCTTCTTGGCATAGCCCAAATCCAGCGCATGTTCGGCATCAATGAAGGCCGCAGTGCCACCGGCCTTCTGCGCTTCCGCAATCACATGCAGGGTCAGCGTCGTCTTGCCCGAAGACTCAGGACCAAAGACTTCGATCACCCGGCCACGGGGAAGCCCCCCAACGCCAAGGGCAATATCCAGTCCGAGGGACCCGGTCGAAATCGCAGGAATATCAACCGGGGCATCGGCCCCCCCCAGTTTCATAATCGCCCCCTTCCCATATTGCTTCTCAATTTGGGACAGGGCCAGATCCAGCGCACGCTTCTTGTCGTCTTTTTCAGCCATGGGTACTCCTCCGGTAATAAAGAGATCGCCAGATTATACCCAAGTTGAGAGTCAGAAACCTAGCCCACAATCCGAGGCTGAAGGCTGAAGGGATTCAGGCTGAAGGTCAGGATTCGAAGTTTCGAACACTTCAGTCTTCAGCCTAGAAGCCTTTTCCGATTCCGGCCATTGACCATTTACCCTTGACCATTGTCAGCCTGTCCCTTGGTCAACCCCGTGTATTCAAGCGTTTTCCTTGACCGTCAGCGGGTATAGAGATACAAATGGCACTATGCCTTCGGCTCTTATTCCAACTATTACCGACCATAAACCGACCGTCCTGATCATCGACGATGAGGCAGCGCCCCGCGCGGCCCTCACGCAGATCCTGAGGCAAGATTTCCACATTCTCACTGCGGAGAATGCGCGCGCAGCCTTAGCCATCCTCCACGATCGTGGCGTCGATCTCGTCACGTTGGACATGAAATTGCCCGATTGCTCTGGATCGGACCTCTTGCACGACATCAAACACGCGCATGCCACGACCGAAGTCATCATGGTTACGGCCTATGGCAGTCTACAATCGGCAATGGATTGCATTCGCAACGGCGCAGCCGGTTTCCTCCTGAAACCGTTTAATGCCCCGGAATTACTGACGATATCGTTGCAAACTGCTCAAAAGAAAATGCGGCTCGATCGGCTACGCCCGATCCTGACCGACTCGACGACGCTCTGGGGTCCAGAGCCGGCTTGCACTGAATCTTGGCAGGCCCTCGCCGACCGCTATATAGCCATGAACCGTACGGGATCGCCCACCGAGTCACAGAGCGATACGACATCGCCCTTGGTCCCCCTGATCTCCGATCTTTTAGAGGCCAAGGACCGCCACCTACTCAATCATGGAAGCCGCGTCAGTTTTTATGCAACGCTTGTTGGGAGCCGACTCAATCTCCCCATCGCCGAGCAACAGTCGCTCGCAATCGGCGCACTCGTGCACGATCTTGATTTAATCAGCCTCCCGAACAGTCATGAGCTCACGGCAGAACCTGACCCACAGGTCCATCATCCCGACCTCGGCGCGCGGATGGGCCGGGCAATGGGATTATCGGCAGACGCCGTGCAGATTATCGCCCTCCATCACGAGCGTTGGGACGGAGCAGGCTACCCGTTCGGCTTACAGGAAGAACGTACGCCCTTGCTCGCTCGCATAGCCGGCATCGCCCAGGTGTTTGACGACCTGACCGCTGCAATACCAGAACGAGCCTCTCTCTCCAACAACGAAGCCTTGCAACAGATCGAACAGCTGGCTGGCTCCGCCTTCGACCCCACGTTGACCGAACTCTTCTGCCACATCATGCGCGAACAGCCCCCGCAGCAGTAAACGAACGCGAGCATGGCGAGACTCGCGAGAAAAACGGGACGAGGGAGAGTTCGAGACCCGAAGTTCGAGCTTTTCAGAAATTCGAATCCGGAACTTCGAATCGCGCCTGTCTCGCCTTTCTCGCTCGTCTCGCATTGATTCTCCTTCGCCGAATGCTCCGTAGCATTCGGCAAAGGAGAATCAAATCAGATTCAGGCAGAATCATTTAAGATTCAGACAGAATGTCTATCGGACCACCCACTATGCTGAAGAACAGTACGCGAACCTGCCAAGCATCCATCCAGTCCTATTGTATAGAATTTTCTGGCAATCAATAGTCAGCGCGGCAATACGCTGGTCTACTACTTGCACATCTGAGGGGTAGAGCCTTGTCGGAGAGCGCTAACCCAGGCAATTTGACTCAACAACACAATTGCGTGCATTATTAGCAAAGCCTACTCAAGATTGCTGGCCACATGACGATCATCGCAACAGAAAAAATAGCCAGGCCGCTCAATGGGCAAAAGCAGGCAGCGAACTTGCCCCAACAAGGCACGACCGGCATCATTCTCTTCACAAGCACAGGGCAGCGGTTATTCATGAACACCGAAGCCCAGGCATTTATCAGGCAACTGCAGCCCCTATCGACTAGAGAGAACGGCGCCTGTCTCATCCCCGAAGAGGTCCATACCGTAGTCCGTGACCTCATCAGTCGTTTGATCCACTGCGATCACCCCAAGGATTGCGAGTCTATCCAGGTGGAGCGACTCTGTTTTGCCAACGATCAGCGGCTCCTCCTTCGCGGGTTCTGTATTCCCGATGAACCCCTCGCGCAGAACAGCAGATTTCTCGTCATCATGGAACATCTGAATCAGCATACGCTCAAATGCCCGGACGCCAATATGCAGCAACACTACCATCTGACCGAACGAGAGCAAATGGTCATCATGTATCTCATGCTCGGATTTACCAATAAGGAGATTGCGAACCGGATCCACCTGAGCGAATACACCGTCAAAGAGCATCTCAAACGAATCATGCACAAAACCCAGACCACGACCCGGACAGGCCTCTTGGCTCGCATGATTTTCCCGACACCACAGGGTGACGTCGAGGACATCCTTTCTGGGACGATAGGAACCGTTTAATTGGTTCATTTGGTTTGTCTGGTTTGGTTGGTTGTTCGGATTATCTGAGTCAAGCAACAAAACAAACCAACTGAACCAAACAAACCAGAGCAACCAGTGTCGCCCGTCTAAAACTCAGAACCCAGAACTCAGAACTTCTTCGCCCGCCCCGCCCTTCATAATGATCTCCATCAGTTCGTTGATCGGCATAAGAAACAAGCGCCGGCAAGCGTGCTTGATTTTCGTTCTTGAAGGGGCTAGCTCATGCTGACCCTTTCCCCTCTCTGTTAGCCCTTCCAAGGAAAATCCTCCAGGCCCTTGAGTGGTTCAAGGCAAAGGGGCCTGGCTATCAGACGCGGATCAACGCCTTACTCCGCGCTTACATGGAAGCGCATAAGTCCTGATCAGACTGTCGGCAGACCCCTTTCTTCTTCCCCAAGGTCGAGGTTAAGGATGAGTCTGTACGCCGCCTGACGCACGGACAAGTTTGTCCTCCACTGCTCGCACGAACGCCTCGCGGCCTTGGAATCTGAGCGTGGCGCCGGCTGTCCTGTTTGAGCCAATTCGGATGTGATCGCGTCACGCATCTGCTCTTGCAAAGATCTCACTTGCTTCCACCCGTTGCGCTCGATGCAGCGGTTCATATCTGTAAAGACCTGATTCAGATAATCCGAATGCCCCCTTAAGTCCCCCTCGAACGGCATGAACGTTCCCAGGGACCGCTCTTGGAACGCCTTCAGCTTCGTAGCCGTCAGATTGACAAGCCGCAGGCAAACCAGTAGCCTCACAGCCATGAACACATTGAATCAACACAGGGTTGTTGATGGAAGAGAATAGGCTCCATCTGCAGTTTGAGACGGCAATCCGCCACCTACAGGCATCTGTGCCTGGCTTGATCGCGCTCTACGGCTTCGGCTCACAGGCTCAGGGTGTGGCTCGGCCAGACAGCGATGTGGACATCGCGGTACTCGCCTCCATTCCGATCCCCGAATTGCGCCGATTTGCACTCGCACAGGAGCTGGCCGTCCATGTACATCGCGATGTCGATCTCGTGGACCTCCGCAAGGTCTCCACGGTCATGCGGATGCAAGTGTTGTCAACTGGAGTCTGTCTCAAGGCTCCTGACGAACTGGCACGCCAGGAATTTGAAATGTACGTCTATGCGGACTATGCGCGCCTCAACGAGGAACGGCGAGAGGTGGTGAAGGGCATCGCACGCACTGGACTGGTCTATGGTTGACGATGTCATTCTCAACAAAGCCGCCACTATCGAGCGTTGCCTCCAGCGTGTTGTTGAAGAGTATGCGGGAAACGACGCGAATCTCGTGACAAATCAGACCAAGCAGGATGCCATTATCCTGAACCTTCAACGTGCCTGCGAAACCTCAATCGACCTGGCCATGCATGTCATCAGCCGCCGACGCCTGGGCATTCCACAAGACAGCCGGGACGCCTTTACCCTCCTTCAGGCTTCCGGAATTCTCCCCGCCGACTTGGCCGTTCGGATGCAGCATATGGTCGGCTTTCGCAATATCGCTGTCCATGAGTATACTCGTCTCAATGTGGATGTGGTTCGCTCCATCATCACCAAGCAACTGGACGGCTTTCGATTTTTCTCCTCAACCATTGTCAAAGCTTTCGCCTCGCCCACAGGAGGAGCAGAGAGTCGGCCATGAAGTGGACCGGGTTGGGGTGTTGGTCCAGGAATAAGCACCCAAACCCAAGGCTGAGGTCATGGCTAAGGATCCTGACTCTGAGAAACACTTCAGGGTGCTAGCAATCAGTTGGCCTCAACCTTCCCATCACCGCGCCGAGCTTGGCACGCGCGCGAGTCTCTCTTCGACCCCGCGCGCGAACGCTTCTGCGGCCTTGGAATCTGAGCGTGATACCGGCTGTCCTGTTTGAGCCAGTTCGGATGTAATCGCGTCACGCATCTGCTCTTGCTCTTGCTGAGATCTCATTTGCTTCCAGCCTTTGCGCTCGATGCAGCGGTTCGTGTCTATAAATACCTGGTTCATATAATCAGGATGCGCCATGGGATTCTGGCGATAGGCAAGAGCCTCAGGGCTCTGATCCATTTCCATGGCACAGGCCTCCCGGTCCTCCAGCAGACTATGCTGGCTGCCGGCATTTTCAAACATCGGCTCGCCGCAGCCGCTCAGTGAGGCCACGAGAAACATGATGCTGATCGCCCTACTCAGATCTAACACGCAATTCCCTCATGATTGAATCTTCGGCGGTTCCGGATCTCCGAATCATACAAGAGCCATGAGACTTCCTCCCTCGATCAACGAACCGACTCCTGTGTACGGGAATATCGAGAAAACCACAATCCCTACAGATAGATGTCCCCTCAACCGAGGGGATTCGTGCATAAGAGGAGCAGCGAAACAGGCACCGCCGCAGACGGCAGAGCCAGTCCCCTGGTCTATGCGCGACTGGCGGTAACCGGAGATAACAATAGAATCACTTTCGATTCAGACTGGATCTGTTTCATCACAGCTAAAAGGCTCCAATGAAAGAATTGACTAGCGCTGCCACGCGCGATTCAAAGCTGTTGACAACCCCCCGCCCCCGTTATCATACTAGGCCCGTTAAAGATCATAGTGTTATATTACATTCCAGAATTTCGACTTCGATCCTCTTATCAACGATCCAGTCTGGTCCATTCATTGCACACTTCGAGTGGATAGCATCGGTATCGGAAAACAGGAGGTGCCTCTATGAAGCGAACAACAATAGCGAGATGGAGTGTCCTAATCGGGTTTCTCGTCGCTCTACCGCTTGTCGTGACCGCAGAGGAAAATCCAACCTCGCCCTCATCGCTTGCGAAGGAAGTCAAAGAGCAGAAGACACAGGCTGCACAGGTGACGAAGACGCTCCTCTATCAGCCACCGCGCGGTCTGGGCGCCCCTTCAGCCGGGCGGCGGGTGGGAGGAGGGACACGAGGAACAAACAAATCTGTCCCGATTCTGTCCGTGCTGGCACCCGGTCATACCGGCTTAACCGTTCGTGAACAGCCGGATCTCTACTGGTTTGCCTCCGACGTAGTGACCAACCCCGTCGAATTGACCCTGACGCTGGAAAAAGGCGATACCCCTCTCCTGGAAAAGCCGTTGCCGGTGCCAGTGAAGGCCGGAATACAGCGCGTGCGCCTCTCGGACTATGGAGTAAAACTGATTCCTGGTGAGCGCTACAGCTGGTCCATCGCGCTCGTCCTCGACCCAAAGCGTCGATCCAAAGATATCATTGCGGTGGGCACCATCGAGCGAGTCCAACGTGCCGACATGAATCCTGCCTTTCTCGCAGCGCCTCCCACGGCCGATGCTTTTTATCGATTCGCGGCAGATGGGCTCTGGTATGACGCCGTGATGGTCATTTCGGAGATGATCGAATCGGCCCCGACCGACATGGCCTTACGGAGGCAGCGGGTTGAATTATTGGATCAGGTCGACTTACTCGAAGTCGGAAGCTTTGACCTCACTGTTCAGGATGGAAAGGCCGGGTGAGGACCGGGAACGTGACTCATCACACAGGAGCTGGCGGGATTATTGTTTCCTCCCCTGCGTGACAAATGACCCTGTACACCATCAGGGTCTGTTCTTTGCCTTTGACGCTGACCTCGCCAATTTGATCGAGCACGAAGCGATCTCCGAGATAGCGCTTCGTACTCTCGTCGATCAGGATCCGGCATAATCGACGCCCCGGCGGCTCCTGAACGATATCTCGATCCAAGCTTTCTAGTCTCGCCGCCGTATTCACCGCATCACCGACCGTCGTATATTTAAGTCGATCCGAAGTGCCCACGCTCCCGGCAACAACCAGTCCGGTGTGAATCCCAATCCGCATCCCGATCGTCGCGAGACCCTCTCGTTCATGTTGGAAATTGAGTCGATTCATCTGCCCTTCCATGGCTAGCGCACAAGTCACGGCATTCACCGCATCCTGAGCGATCTCCTCCTCGGAGTTCCGTGGGAGCGGGACACCAAAGTTTGCTTTGATCGCATCCCCTGCATAATCATCAATGACGCCTCCATGCTTGATCACCAGCCCCGCCATGACATCCAGATACGCATTGACCCAGTCCATCAGAGCCTCCGGAGTCATTTTCTCTGAAGCGGCCGTATAACCCTTAAAGTCTGAGAAAAAGACAGTCGCAACTAATTGTTGCGAACGAGGGCGCCCATTTTGTAGAAACTGCTCGCGCTGTCGCCAGACTGCTTCAGCCACCTCCCCCGAAACGTGCTTGGAAAACAGGTGCATCAGAAGGGCGCGCTCCTTTCGCTCCCGGCTCAACACCCAAATCGTGACGACAGACCCGGAGAGAACCCAAGCCAGTGATGGTGGCACGAGCGGGATCCACCATCCCTGGTCAAACGCAACAACCACCATGATGCCAAGAACGAACAGCCCGCCCGCCGAACCCATCGCAAGCCGCCAGGGAGAACGAGTCCAGGCACCAAGGATGGCGCCTAGCACACCCCACAGGATAGTCCACAGCCACTCCTGTGATTCACCGGGCGTATCAATCGGTCGCCGTCCTTCCAAACCAGCCCCGAGTAACTGACTGATGATATGGGCATGGACCGCGACCCCGGGAATCATCCGGCCTGTGTCATTCCCGGAACTGAACGGTGTATGGAATAGATCGGGAACACTCTCAGCCGTGACACCAAACAGGACAATCTTGTTTTTAATCGCGTCCGCATCGACCTGGCCAGTGAGCAGGGCGGTCAATGAGAATGAGCGTGGCGGGCTGTGCCCACGGCGAAAATCCACTAATAGTTGATACCCGCCGGCGTCAGCGCGGACATATCCACCGTCGTAGGGCCCAAACCGCCTGATGGTGGTGGGCCCCAGGCGGAGCTGATCAGGATCATCCGGACTTGGCTGCGGGCCAATCCCCTCCTCAGCAAGAAACAGTACCGCCAATCGAAGCGCGAAGGCATAGGCTGTTTGGTCGCCGACCTCCTGGAATAGTAAGCCGCGACGAACAATTCCGTCGGAATCGATGAGGATATCATTGAACGCCACTTGCTCGGTCCCGGCCAGCGCCGGAGGCGGAGGAATACCGGCCACCGTGCCACCACCGAGCTTTGTCACCGTAATGATCTGGGGGTGTTCAACGAGAACCCTGTTCAGCTCTGTGTGACCGGGATCGACAGGAATATCACGATAGATATCCAGCCCGATCGCACGCGGCTGGAATTGCATGAGCCGCGTCAACGCCTCAGCCAGGATCGCATCGGTTATCGGCCAACGTCCTTGGCGTAAAATATCCTGTTCGGTGACCGTGATCAGAACAATACGAGGATCGGCCCCCTCCGTCCCACGACGGGATTGGATCAACCAGTCGTAGATAGTTAATTCAAGGGGCTCAAGAATCGAGGTGCTCCGGATGCCGAGGATGGAGAGCGCACCCAGTATCCCCGCAAGGATGCTCACGGCAACAATCGATTGGCTCAGCTTTTGAAGACTGCTCACGGCCAAAGCGTAGACTAAAGCCAATTATTGAGCAACAAGAATGCCGCCCAGTAGGCGGGATGACTGTACTCGGGGTTTTCGAGAAATTTGATTTGTGCTCGCTGGAGCGCCATCGCCGTGGAGGCCACGGAATCATCATGCAGTTGTCGATAAAACTCAGTGACCAGCTGGGAAGACGCCTGATCATCAAGGAACCACAGCGAAGCCAGCGCGCTCCGTGCCCCTGCCTTGATCGCCACACCGGCCAAACCGAGTGCGGCCCGGTCGTCCCCCGCTGCAGTCTCACAAGCGCTCAGCGTAATCAGGGCCAAGGGCTCTTCTCGAAAACGCAGCATGCCCACATATTCCTCCAACCGGTCCATCGTCATCTTCCCATCGTAGGCCAGGAGAAACGTCTCGTTGCTGTCGCTCTGGAACTGCCCATGAGACGCGATATGCATGACCGAGTAGGGATGCGCTTTCAGTTCTTCCTCCACCCGGGACATCATAAATTGTTTGTTCAGAAGGCTGGTGCCGCCATACAGTCCATGGATGGTCTCCAGTTCATGTGCGACATGGGGCAGCGCCGGAAAATCCTGCACGGCTTCAGTGATGCCCACGGAGAGTAGTTTGATACTCTTGCGATCCAGCGGCCGGGGATCCGTGAGGGTGACGCCAGGCGTGGTCGCCACAGCATATTTCTTGATGAGAAATTGCGTGCCGTCATGCAGCGCAGCCAAGGGGATGGTCCGAAGCGCACCGTCCGGCACGATGACCAGGGTGTCGATCCCGGCACCGGCCCACAGCGGCTCGATCGGCTGGATCAGCCATCCGTATAACTTCTTGGCATGGGAAAGATATTCCCTGGTACTACGCTTTTCCAGGAAGTTGCGAAATGCGCGGATTTCCTCCGTCAAGGCCTCAGCACTGACTGGAACGGTCTTTCTCACCATGCCAGAAGGCAGACTCACCAGAATCTCCAAACGATCCTGCAGCATGATGGGATAAATCACCGCAGCGGTCTTCGACACCTTCTCCAGACCCGTGGCCTGGGAGCGCGCGACCTGTACACAATCATCATGAAAGTAGTCTTGCAGCTCCGCCACTTTGAACAGTTCAACCGTGTCGCGGGCTTCGCGTAGTATCGCCTCGCGATGCTTTGAGTCGGTATCCCGATCGGCACCCCGAAGCAGAAGATCGGCCAGCTCAAAGTACACGGCTCCAACCGTCTCACGAAAGGAAGCGCCAGCCTGTTCTTCTGCGGTCATGGCGGAAACTTCCGGACGGATGGACTGAACCGCAACGATCGCCTGCCGATACGCATCGATCGCCTCTTTAGGCCGATCGAGCACTTTCAGCAATCGACCCGCCTGCCAATGCCATCGGTAGAGCGCTTCGGGTGCAGCCGCTTGCCGGCCCATTAGAATCGCCTGTTGCGTCACACCAAGGGCTTCCGCATACCGACGCTCCTCTTCATAAAGTTTCCCCATGTGCCCCCAGGCGAAGGAGGAGGCCCTGCGGTCGCCAAGTTGATCAGCCGATTTAGCCGCATCATGAAGAGCCTGAAATGACGCGAGCGTCAGGTCTTTATTCAACTTAATGAGGGAGGCGCGCAGCTTGGCATAGGTCAGTCCAACCGTGATGAATGCGCTGATCTGTTCGTGCGAGGGCTCAAGTGCTCGTAAGATACCGGCAGCCTGGTCGAGCCGCGCCTTGCTGTCACCATACTCCTTGGAGGACCACAACACGCGGGCGGCATTGACCTGACTCGTCGCTGCCAGAAGCTTCACCCCGGCCGCTTGAGCCGTTTGGAAACTTTCGTTGTAGGAGGCCAACGCGGCGGCAAACTTTCCCTGCGACGCGGCCGCATTCCCCAGATCGTTCAGGATGGCGGCAGTCAATGCAGCCTGGGGAAGCGTCTTAGCCAGCCGAAGGGATTCTTGCAGCGACTGCTCAGCCTCTGCGTACTGACCGCCGGCCTGATACAGGTTGCCGGTCCTCCACAGAATCCGTATCGACAAGAGAGCATTGTCGGTGCCCGCTGCGAGAGCCTTGGCTTGATCAAGCCGAATCGCTGCTGTCTGATACCGGCCCAGCGATTGATAGGCCTCGGACAGCCGGATCAGCGCGTCGATCTGTTCCGCGCGCGCGGCGGACCGCTCGTAAGCCGCCACCGCTTCAGTCCAACGCTCAACCGCCTGCTCGAAATCGCCACGCTGATAGGCCTGGCTGCCATCCTTCATCAGCTGATCGACCGAAGGCGCCTCCTTCGCCCCAATGTCAGCAGCAAGTCCCACCGAGAGACAGAGAGAGAGCATCACGAGAATGATATGTTTCATAATGGTTTCCCTTGCCACGTTGTGTGGCGCGTGGCGTGCGAGATGCGGAATACGGGATGCGAGATATCAGGTGTGTGGTTCCGGAAACTTCGGACCTCGATCTGTTGCCCGTCTCGCTTTTCCCATCCATCTCGTATCCCGCATCCCGTATCTCGCATCTCACATCTCGTATCTCACATCTCGCATCTCCCCTCCCTCGTCGCGCCTTTCTCGCACATTAAAACGCCTCGACGACCAACTGCATATGCACACCATAATCCTGCAGATTCGTGTGGTGCGCCTGAGTAGGAGGATTCAGACGCTTCCCCCAGTACAGCTCAAATCGGCTCCCCCGCCAGAAATTCCAGATCGTTCCCACTCCCACACTCGCCAACCACTCCGGAGATGGGGTGACTTCAAGATTGACGACATTGCTGTTCCAAGCCCGGCCATAATCGAAAAATGGCACCAGATACAGAAGTTCTTCTCCGACCGCCGTAGTGTAGACTGGAATACGAGTCTCGATGGATCCCAGAAAAGCATTGTCCCCCAGCTGCGTGAACTCCCGATAGCCTCTCACGCTGTAACGCCCGCCGACCGCCATCTGCTCAATCAGGAACAGGTGCTTGTTCGACAGCTGCAGATCGGCTCGCGCCAGCAGGGTGGCGCGCGTGGGATTCATCCGCCTGACCAATTGCGTCTGGCCCAACCAGGAAAAAAATTCTCCGGTGGCCTGGTCAGTCCCGCTGTTGACGACCGCCCCCAGAACTGGGAGTCCGAAACTCATCCGGGATGTCGCCGAAATGACCTGGTCCTGCGTGCGATGCACATACTCCTGCGCGAAGCGCAGCGCCGACACCTGGGACAACCCGTTGGTGGATCCAGGCTGGAATTCAAACGGATTTCCACCTAACGACGTCCTGAATGATTGCGACTGGCCGGTCAACGCCAAGGCGAATTCCTGAGACGCCGTGCGGAAGACGGGTTGGCGGAACGTAAACCCGAGCGATTCGAACTTGCCGTTGATGTCCAGCGCCTTGACCTTGCTGTCAATGACCGTGAAATCGGTCCGCCGATAGTCGACGGCAAAGGTCGTGTCGTAGGGGGTGAACGGGATCGCGTAGTGCACGTTCAAGTTCGGATTGATCCCGCTGCCATGCGCATTCGCATCGGTGCCAAACGATTGACCGTACTGGACGCTGGCCCTGTCCCCGAATCCGAACAGGTTTTCATCCACGATGGTTCCCATCAGACGGTTGGACCCGACCCCCGGTGTCGAGAAGTTGTTGTATTCAACCCAGCCCTTGATCGGCCGGCGCTCTGCCACCCGGACGTTCAACACACTTTCCCCGCGGGTTTCGCCTGGTTTCAATTCTGCGTTGATCCGCTCGATGCGTTGGTCGGTTTGAAAAAGCCGCAACCGTTCTTGAAGCGCGCTCACGTTCACCGGCGGACCGGCATTACGCTGGAGCCGGCTGGTGAAATAGCTGGCCCTGAACCAAAAATTGCCCTCCACGTTAATCCGACTCAATGTCCCTTCAACAACTTGAAGCCTGAGCACCCCGTCTACGATCGCTTGGTCCGGCCACACGGCGCCTGACGTGCTGTAGCCATGTTTCACGTACAGCAACGTCATGGCCAGACGCAGCGATTCCATGTCTTCCGACGTGATCTCCCGATTGCGGTAGGGATCGGTGACCTGGGCCAACTCTTGCGCCGTGAAGACCGTGTTCCCTAGAACCAGGATCTCCCGGACGTAGGCTTTCACCGTGGGCATGGGCCCGCGCCGTTCCGGGACAGGAGCGGGAGGCAGGATACTGGGCAGGGGTGGCTCAGCCTTCGGGAGTTCCTTGGGCAGCGGAGTGGGAATAGGAATCATCGGCGGCGGGGGCGGAGGAACAATCTGCGCCGACGCAACGTCAGATAGGATCCAGTTGACCAGCAACACCAACGTGGCAACAACCAGCCCCGCACGAATGCTCATCGAGAATCCCATCTGACTTGTTTGTTTGGTCTGTCTCGTCTGTCTGGTCTATTCGGTCTGTCTCGTGCGTTTGATTGAACGAAACTAACCAGATAGACCAGATGAACCAGACAGACCGAATAGACCAGATAGACCGCGCCTGTCACTGATGACAAGCGCTCCCCAGCTTCGCCAGTTGGATAGGTTTGGCATCGTACTTCGGGAACAGGCCCGTGACAGCCGAGAACTGACTCTGTGGATCCCTCAGAGAAAGGCTTGGTCCAAGCAGCTCGGCCGTCAACGAAGGACTGGCTAAGAATCCACCGGGCTCCATCGGCAGACCTTCACGAGCTGCGACCACGAAGGTGCTGAACTTTCCGTCTGCGGCACGAGCCGCGCACTGTTGGGCCAGCAGAGCGGCCGCGCTGGAGAATTCCTGGGTCAACGCCGTCAGCTCTCCACCGACATTCTGAAGCGGCGACTGGATATTGACGGTCCCACTAATGCCGAGTGTAGACGAGGCGTTAACGATGCTAAGAGGATCCGAGATGAAAGCAGATGCTGCGGTGATATCGATAGCCCCGCCCGCTCCGGCAACGGCCTGCGCAATCACTTGACTGTTCTGCAACACCACGAACTGCGGATCGATCGTGATATTGCCGCCGTCACTCTTATCTGCAAGACCCCCGACGGACGTGCTGACTTTGCTGTTGACCAGATGGATCATCGCGGCGTCCGGTGCGAGGATCTTGATATTGCCACCGCTCGCAGCGCTGGCTTCCGTCGTCACCGCGCTGTTCTGTATGAGGACATTCGAGGCACTCTTGATCGTAATGTTGCCCGCATTTCCTTCGCCATTGTCTGAAAATGGCGCATTGCTGCTGGCAGAGATCGAGGTCCCGTCGGAGAGCTGTACGCTCTGAGTATCAATCAAGATATCCCCGCCTTTGGCGTTCTCGGCCGAAGTGGACACCGTACTACCATTACTCGTGAAACTGCCGGAGGCCTTGAGATTGACACTGCCCGCGTCGCCCGCACCCGACAACGTTCCTGTGCTGTTACTGGAGACGTTACTGCCATTCGTCAAATTCATGGTCTCGACAGTCGCCGTGATGCCGCCGGCGTCACCGCTGCTGCTCGTGCTGGTGGTGATCGTGGCGTCGTTCAGGCTCAGAGTTGGCGCCGTGATGATCACCTGGCCGGCATTGCGCGCGCCGCTGGTTGCGGCCGTGACCGTGCCGCCCGCCATGTGCATGGTGGACGAGGTCAGCGCAATGTTGCCGAGGCCGGACGTGGGGCCGTCGGTGGAGCCTAGCGAGTTATCAAAGTTGTTCACCGAGGCCGACACCTTCGCGTTAGTGAGCGTCACGTTGGTCGCGTCAACCTTGATGCTGCCGCCTCGTCCCGTGCCGCCCGCACTCGTGAGCAACGAACTGTCCGTCAGCGTCACCGAGTCAGCCGGGGAGGCCAACCCCTGGATGATGACGGACCCCGCGGCGCCGGTCGCGTCAACCGTGCTGCTGCTGGAAACCTCGGCGGCGTTGGTGAGTGTGAGGGCGCCGACAGTCGCCGTGATGCCGCCGGCGTTGCCGGTGCTACTCGCGCTCGTTGTGATTATGCCGTTGTCGAGCGTTAAGCTCGGCGTGAAGATGCTTATGGCTCCGGCGTTGCCGCCGGTCTGGGACACGCTCGAAATGGTGCCACCGTTGGAGACGACGAGTGAATTTCCTGTCGCGATGGCGATGTTCCCGGCGATGCCGGTAAGGTCGCTGGGTTGCCCGGAGAACCCCTCAGGAGGCTGAGCCGAAGTACTGATCTCGCTGCCGTTTGTCACCGTGACCGTACCGACACTCCCCAACAGCACATTGCCCGCGTTGCCCTGCCCCACCGTGTTCGCCGTGATATTCGAGCCGCTGTCCACGGTGACCAATTGACCTGCAGCGATGATAATGTCGCCGGCTCGGCCCGTCCCGGAGGTGCTGCTGTTAATCGTCGCCCCGTTTGAAAGACTCACGCTCCCCACGTCCAACACCACGTCCCCCCCTTTGCCGCTACTGGTGGTGAAGGTTTCGATGGAAACATTGTCCAGAATTAACGTGTCCGCCTTGATCGTCACCTGCCCCGCGCTCTCAGCGGCCGACAGACTCGAGATGCGACCCCCGCCGGAAATATCGAACGAGCCGGCATTGATGGTCACATCCCCTCCCGCCCCTGTGCTGCCCAGAGTACCGGTTTGGATCACGGCCCCACCCGTCAGACTGACCATGTTGGATTCCACCGTAACGTGGCCAGAACGAGCTGAGCCGGTGGTTTCGGAGACGATGCCTGAACCAAATCCTGAAAGGGCGACAGAATCCGCCATGAGGCCATTCAACCCTTGCACCGTGACTGTGGAGGCCGTTGGAGCATTGGGATCGGCGCTGCCGGTGAGAGTTTTAATGGTCGCCCCTTCTAAGAGACTGGCGTGCTGGACTTGTACCACGATGTCTCCTCCATGGCCCACACCATTCGTTGACGCATTGATGGAGGTGTCAGCCCCTTCCATCGTCAAAGACTGGGCAGTGATGGCCACTTGTCCCCCGTCGCCGAGGTCAAACGTTGTACTCGCTAGACTACTGCTACCGGAAAGGGTCACCGATTCTGCTGCGCTGCCCGGCCCCTGCAATCCCTGGATGGTCACATTCCCGTGACCTAACCCAGGGGTTAAGCTCTGACTTTGGCTCTGGATTGAGGAACCACCCATAAGGCTTATCGTCCTCGCGTTCAGGGCCACATCCCCTGCAATGCCAGCCCCATTCGCATTAAAAGTTCCCGTGAAAATCGTCGCCCTATCCCCCATCGACACAGTGTCAGCGGTCAGCTGCACGCCCCCCCCTGCTCCTGGTCCAAAAGCGAGCGTGAAGATGGCGGAACCAGTGGTAAGTGCGACGTCTTGCAAGACCTGAATGTCGACGGCCTTACTCGCACCATCCACCGCCCCCAAGGTAAATGCCTGGATCGTCGAAGCATCCATGACCAACTGCCCTCCACGCACAAACACGGTGCCGCTATTCCCGCCGATGGGATTCCCATTAGCGTCAAACACAACCTGGCCGCTCACGTCCAGCGTCGCGCCTCCATTGATCGTCACCGTCCCCATCGTGGTAACAGGTACTTCGATGTTCGGACCAGTGGCCAAACCCGGGAACAAGATTTCTCCCGGCGACGTCACACTCACCAGATTGATCTGCCCGCTCGGAGCTATGAGCGTGGCGGGAGTGCCTGTGGCTGGGTCAGCGACAATGTTGATGTTCCCCCCGACCAGTGAGAGGGTGCTGGCCTTCTGCAGACCGGTCACAGGGTCGAGGGTAATGGGAACTTGGAGAAAACTCCCCTGAACCGTAATCGTGGCACTCGGATCGGGCGCGGTTAAAAACCCGTAGGCGACCGGGGCTGCCGACGACAAAAAGCCAAAGTTCGCCACAGGGTCCACGACGAGGATACTATTGGCCAGGCCGTCGTTGGCGGGATTGGCATAGAAGTTCGCGCTGTTGACCCCGTCGAACAAGCGAAGATACTGTGCGGTACTGAAGCTGACCGACCCGCCCACATTCAACGAGCCCTGTGGCCCAAAGACGATACCGTTCGGATTCACCAGAAACAAATTCGTAGGCACACCACCAACGTCGAAACCGGTGGTTTGAATGGTCCCATAGATATATGAGGTGTGTGCGACACCTAGTTCTGTGACGCGACCGATGATATTGGTGGTCGTAAGTCCGGAGTCGTTGAGAAAGTTGGCAATATCACCGCTGCCGACAGTAAAATCTCCGAAGCTATGAAAGAGGTTGGGGCCACCGCCCGGGCGGGTTCCATGGGTGATGTCATAGAGGTTCCCTGTAGGCGTGATCAAGGTGCCGAGATCGCCTGCGCCGGTCGTCGAGGTAATGTTTGTCACCACCGGCACCTGCGCGTCCCCGACAGTAGGCGCAAGTATGAACAGCACAAGCGTCGACAGGAGCGCCCACAGAAGGGCCTGCCTCATGGAATCAGGATGGCGCAACCGCGCTGTGCTCTCATCCATAGTCAACCTCTCGTTCCTGTCAGAGGGAAGCAAGTACCAGCCACTCTCCCGCCTGGAGGTCTACGACCTTTGTGAGACCGAGGCAGGGCCCTTCGCCTTCGTGCGAAAGGCCCTGGTCGGCTGCGTGACCGACAGGTTTCACCACGCGACAGTCTTCTTCGATACCAGCTTAATCCCCCAGCCTACTAGTGGGGCTCATTCATCCTCCTTAATCATCGAATATCCCGTTCTCGAAGGTGCAAGTGAGAGTGGCGTTAGCCGCCAAGCTTGTCACGGTAACGGACCCTGACCTCTGTTCGGTGGGGTCAAGATTGGAAACGGGCAGGCGATTTGGCAAACCTTTATGTTTGGTGTAAACGACGCCACCATTACCAGTCTCTGGCGTACAAATTATAGACTTTGTATACCAAAACGCATCACCGTCGCCGTCAGGATCTGTGATACTGCTGTCCGGAAAAATAGTTTCTTTGATGATCCACGGGCCGCTGGCGCTGTCGAGGGAGTTGATGGAATAGCTCCCCGTGCTTCCCGTCGGAAGCTGAACCCCGTCAGTGGTGATACTAAAGGAATAGATACCCACGCCGGTCCCGTCGAAGCCGAACTTTTGTATGTCCTGTGGGATGGTAGCATTCGCCGGAATACAACAACCATCTGGATCAAATTTTGTCGCGATCGTTTTCTTGATGACGATCTTGCCGCACGTATTCGATTCAACACATGTCGTCGCGAGTGTGCCACCCGCGGCTAGACCCGAGGCTACACCCGACGTTGAGTCCTTAGCTAGTTCGACGGCGGGCTTCCCAGCGCAGGAGTGGCTCGCGAGCCACGTATCCAGATCACTCTCCAGTTTATGCAGCTTGGCTAGTTGTCCCGAATCAAGGTGAAGCTTCGCGGCCTCCAAGTCCAGCCAAGCGTGCACGCCACTCCAATGTGTCGGCGCAGGATAATGCGGCGCAATCGTATGGGCGTCAAAATAGTTCATCGCGATGACCAAGAGCTGCGGAGTGAGCGGATCCAGCTGAGCTGGCGTACAAGTTATACCGGTAGCAAGCAGACTGTCGGTCAGAACCAACGCGTCCGTTCCCTCAACGGTCGTCTGGAAGTCGAACTTGATCGTCGGCCTACAAGTGTTGCTACCATTAGTATTGCAACTGGCTTTGACCGTACGTGGGTTCAGAGTTTGAGTGACGATTCCCTTGCTACCAGGTGCTTGGGGGGTTCTAAACGCACCTTTATCAAGCCTCCCTATCTCAATTGCGGGATCGGTGGTATCTGGCGTATCGAAGTTGCCCGTGCCGATGAGTACAAACTGATTATTTAGGACCGTATCAGTAGCATTAGGACCGGGCTCGAATTGCCCTGTCACCCCCATGCCCCATTGATAGTCACCCAATCCTTGCCCGGTACTGTAAGTATGCGTGATTATGATATGGGCTGTCTTCTTGGTAGAAGTCGTCGGTGTGAGTTTTATTCCGGTTAAATTCATCTTATCGACATTGGTCGCAGGTGTGCCGCCGACGTCGTTAATCCTCACTCTGGCCCTGTTCGTGGTAGACACGTCCGCCACTTTCCAGGTGTCATTTGTCCCCGCGATTGTAAGGGGAGTATTGATGGCAGTGGTGATATACCAGCAGGAACTGTAGCCCGTTTCACAGGTGTATGGTGTTACCGAACCAGTTACATCCAGCCCATCTATCGTAATTGTCATCGCCTCCGAAGGAGGCGGCGCCATCAATCCTCCCAGGACTCCGACCATCAGCAGACTCGGTACAAACCCGACCCATCCTATATATCTCATATGGCACCTCCCAATGAATAAATCATTGCCGCGCGCAACGCCATTCAGTTTTGTGCTCTTTTATGCCTTTGATTCTTCTTTGACAATACCCACAGATGAGGCCCCCTCAATTGAGGGGATACCCCAATGCCGGAGAAGTCGCTATAGGTAGCGCAAGCAGGCTGTGGAAGACTCGGTTTATCTGGTTTGTTTGGTTGCTTGACTCAGTTAATCCGAACAACCAAATAAACAAGACAAACCAAACAAACCAATTAAACAAGGATCCCGGTAATGACCCAACCACTCTCCCCCGATGCGAAGAACCAGCCAGGCGCTGACTTTACGCAATTGAGCAAGGCCGATGCTGCAGACCTTCTCCACTACAAGACGCAACTCGAAGCGGTGGAACGGATCAGCCAGGCCCTGTTTCAGTCGTTGGATCTGGACGAGCTGGTCGAAACGACCCTGCATAGTGCGTTGGAAGAGGTGGGAGCTGAAGCGGGCTCCATTCTGCTCGCAGACACGGAGAAAGAAGAGCTGATCTTTCAATATTCGATCGGCGATAAGCCGGTCCCTCGCGGTACGGCCATTCCCTGGGATAAGGGGATTTCTGGCTCCGTCTTCCAATCAGGGGAGGCCCGGATTGCGAACCGGGTCGACCACGATGCCAGCCATCTTCACCAGATCGATCAGACCACCGGCTTCGTCACCCACGACATGATCACCGTGCCGCTCCGGCGCTGGCGAGGCGAGCCGATCGGCGTCTTGAACGTGCTGAACAAGCGGGAGGGGCCGTTCACGAACCACGACATGGGACTGCTCACGATCATCTCCGCGTTTGCCGCGCTGGCGATTCAGCAGGCCCAGCAATTCGAGGATGCCAAGAAGGCTGAAGTGGTGACGCTGCTCGGCGATATCGGCCATGATATGAAGAATCTGCTGACACCGGTGCAGACGGGTGTTGAATTATTGCGCGATGTCGCGAATGACCTGTTCGGCGCGATGAACAGCGCGGAGCTGACTCAGAATGAGACCAACAAGAAGATCTGCGATGAGTCAGTCGAGATCGCTCAGAATGGCATCAGACGCCTGCATGACCGGGTCCAGGAAATGGCCGACTGCGTCAAGGGGTTGAGTGCGCCTCCCAACTTTGCGCCCTGTTCGGCCGGGCAGGTCATCCTCGATGTGTTTCACACGCTACAGGGCCTCGCCCGGAAAAGGCAGATTACCTTGCGGACTGACGGCCTTGAATCGCTGCCGCAATTCCACGCCGACGAGCGGAGGCTCTACAACGCGTTTTACAATCTCATCAATAACGCCATTCCAGAAACACCGCCAGGAGGCTCGATCACGGTACGTGGGCATCTCGATCAGGACACAGGGGGGATCGCGCTCGCTGTGATCGACACAGGGCGCGGGATGCCTTCCGAGGTTCGAACCCACCTCTTCTCAGCGAAGGCGATCAGCACGAAGAAGGGCGGGAC
>Ga0194035_1000211_pt1 | contig 35067 bp, 34 predicted proteins | sample JunL2320m_MetaG_FD_148680 | JGI IMG/M metagenome (GOLD analysis project Ga0194035, IMG submission 148680) | Anoxic zone freshwater microbial communities from boreal shield lake in IISD Experimental Lakes Area, Ontario, Canada - Jun2016-L239-20m | ecosystem: Environmental > Aquatic > Freshwater >...
TGCGCGGAGTCCATACTCGCTTTTCTTTGAAAGCTTCATAGAAGGGCATGTCGAATCATAAGTGAGTTAGTCAAGATATATAGAAATAGAACACTGGGCTACTCCCGTCAAGTGTCGATCTGAAAAGAAAGAAAGGAATAGTTCAAGGACTGTGGTCCCCAATATCCTCCATTTCTGCAGAGACAATTTGTTGCAACTTGTTGATCCTAGAGGGGTTGTGTCTTGACAGGCTCTTCAAATTCCTGTTAGCTTCTCTGCTCATTTCAACGCGTCTAGCGTAAAGAGTTTAGGCTTCCATCACAACGACTGGACTGTTCGTGACCTTCCAGGATCTCATCCTCACGTTGCATCACTACTGGGCCGACCAAGGCTGCGTCATTCATCAACCTTATGATCTGGAGATGGGAGCGGGCACCTTTCATCCGGCCACGTTTCTCCGGTCCCTTGGTCCTGAGCCCTGGCGGGCGGCCTATCCCCAACCATGTCGGCGTCCTACGGATGGACGATACGGCGAGAATCCGAATCGGATGCAGCATTACTACCAGTACCAAGTCGTGCTGAAGCCGGCGCCGGACAATATTCAATCGTTGTACTTGGAAAGTCTGGCTCAATTGGGGATTAACCCGAAGCAGCACGACATCCGGTTCATTCAAGACGACTGGGAGTCTCCCACGCTGGGTGCCTGGGGCCTGGGCTGGGAGGTGCGACTTGATGGGATGGAGATTACCCAGTTCACCTACTTCCAGGAAATCGGCGGGATCGAGCTGAACCCCATTACCGTCGAAATCACCTATGGGACTGAACGTATCGCCATGTATCTGCAACAAGTGAATAATGTGTTTGACCTCGCCTGGAACGATTCCGTCACCTATGGAGATATCCATCACGAAACTGAAGTTCAATTTTCCACCTACAATTTCGAAGAAGGCGATGTGGCGATGCTCATGGCCACGTTTCAATCGTTCGAAGGGGAGTGCAAGCGGCTGCTGGCGAATCGCGACAAGCGGTTGATGCTTCCGGCCTACGAGTTCTGTATCAAATCATCGCACCTCTTCAATCTGCTGGATGCCCGTGGGGCGATCAGTGTGGCGGAGCGCACGGGCTATATCGCCAGAGTTCGCGCCCTTGCCCGTCAATGTGCCGAGCGCTATATCGAAGAGCGGGCGGCGATGGGGCATCCGCTGCTCAATCGCGTGGCGGGGCATAGTGGAGCAAAGGTGTCAGGTTCTCGTTCAAAATCCGTGGCTCGCCGCTCATAGAACAGCAAAAAGATTCATGACAAAGAATCAGAAACCTCGTCCCCCCGTTCCTCCTGCGAAGAAAGGGAGTCGCCCTTCTCCAGTGACCGCTGCCGAGTTATTGCTGGAGATTGGCGTCGAAGAACTTCCCTACCAGTTCATCACTCCCGCCCTGGCGGCTCTCAAAGGTTCGGCTGAGCAGCTGTTGAAAGACCACCGTCTTGCATTTCAATCAGCCTGCACGCTGGGAACTCCACGGCGGTTGACCCTGGTGGTTACAGGCCTTGCGACCCAGCAAACTTCCATGGTCAAGGAAGCGATGGGGCCTTCGAAAGCGGTAGCGTTCGATCCCACCGGTCAGCCGACTAGAGCGGCGACAGGATTTGCCGCAGGACAAGGAGTCTCCGTCCAAGAGCTGCAAATTCGCCAGACTCCGAAGGGGGAATATCTTTTTGCGGTGAAGCAGGAACAGGGGCGACCCACCAATGTGGTCCTGAAAGAACTCCTCTCGCAGTTAATCTCGAAACTCTCTTTTCCGAAAGCGATGAAGTGGAATAGTACCGGTGTTCGGTTTGCTCGACCGGTGCGGTGGCTAGTTGCGCTATACGGAGGGGCCACGCTTCCCATCGAAGCCGCAGGGATTATTGCTGGTAACCGGACAGAAGGCCATCGCGTGTTAGGGAATGCGAAGGGAATTGTGGTTCGAGACTCCGAGTCCTATCTGAAGGGGCTTGAACGTCAGGGGGTTATTTCCGACCCAGAGCGCCGACGTCGCATGATTGAAGAACAGATCGCGACATTGTGCAAGAAAACCGGTTTCACATTGAATGTAGACGGAGACTTATTGGATCAGGCGGTCTATACGACCGAATGTCCCAATGCCATTATCGGTTCCTTTAAGCCCGCCTATCTTGAGGTACCGCAAGAGATTTTGATCACCTCCATGAAAGAGCATCAGGGGTTCTTCTCCTTGATGCACAAAGAGACAGGGAAGCTCGTTCCCCATTTCATCGCAGTGACGAATAATCGAGCCAAAGATATGGGATTGATTCGTGAAGGCAACGAGCGGGTCCTGGCGGCGCGTCTGGCCGATGCGAAGTTCTTTTTTGACGAAGACCGGAAGGTCAAACTCGAGGACCGGGTTCTGAAGCTGGCCGGCGTCACGTTTCAACAGAAGCTCGGTACGATGGAGAAAAAACAGCAACGGATCAGGAAGCTGGCCAGCATGATCGCGACGAGTGTGCGACCTCAGGACTACGAATTGAAACAGACCTGCGAGAGGGCCGCGGATCTTTGCAAGGCTGACCTTCTCACCGGTGTGGTCGGTGAATTTCCTGAACTGCAGGGCATCATGGGGGGCGAGTACGCGAAACATGATGGTGAGTCTGAGGCGGTCAGTCAGGCCATCAGAGAGCAATATCTGCCGCGATCGATAGAAGGTGAGTTGCCCAAGACCATCGCTGGTCAGGTGCTCTCGTTGGCCGACCGGCTGGATTCGGTGGCGGCTTTTTTCTACGTGGGTCTCGTGCCGACCGGTTCGGAAGATCCCTTTGCGTTGCGTCGGAATGCCACGGCCATCGTTCGGATTATTCTTGAGGGAAATCTCCGATTGAATCTTGGGAAATGCATTGATAACGCGATCAACTTAGTTCAGGCCGATGGTTTTAAGAGATCTCAGAATTTTGAGTCGCAAGGTCGTCGACAAGTCACGGAATTCATTTTTGAGCGGGTTCGCCATTATGGCCGGATTGTCCACGCGTTGCGCGATGACGTCATCGAAGCGGTGCTCAAGCTGGCTCACGACAAGGCGTTAAACCTCGTGGACCTCGTTCAGAGAATGAAGGCGCTTGAATCTGTGACCACGAAGCCGGAATTCGATCCTTTGATCATCGGCTTTAAACGTGCGCACCGGCTTGTCGAGAAAGAGCAGTGGGATCGCAAGCCGGTCGACAGTACAAGGTTCGAGCATATCACGGAGTCGGCGCTCTACCAGGCCACAGCGGAAGAACGGGAGAAGATGCTGTCCGCGTTGAACCGAGGCGAGTATGGCCAGGCCCTGGACGCGCTGGTGCGTTTGAAGCCTGCTATCGATGAGTTCTTCACAGCGGTCATGGTGAATGCGGAGGATCCGGCCGTCCGAAGCAACCGGTTGTCGTTACTCCAGGAAGTAGATGATTTCTTCAACTCATTCGCGGACTTTTCACAGATTGTGGTACAAGGAGGGTAGAGACAGATGGTCAGGTGAGCCCCCCGTGCTCGCGCAACGCGCGGCTTGAGAAAGCCCTCGTTGGACGCGCGCAGTTGGGGACTCATCCTGACCACCTGTTCGGTAAAGAGACGAGTTGGGTGAAAGCTATGGGTCAATCATTGTCAGACGATCAGCGTCGGGCGAAGAGAGTCCGACAATTCACCATCGGCGTGACTCTTGCCATGATTGTTCTCTGCAACGCGATTGTATTGATTGGGTTATGGGCCAGCGGGATGAACCTCGATGAACTGGCAGCGACCCCTGATGTATTCAACTCTAAACAGGATATTTGTCTACGGCTCGGTTGGCAGCCTGTCACGGGAGCGCCGGAACCGGTGCGTCTCTGCTCGGAGTGGATCAATCTATCCGACGCATCTGGCAAGACCCATCAGTTTCAACGGGAGATCAAGGTTCGGCAAGGGCCTGACGGGCAGTATTATGCGGATCGGGGGATTCACGCCGACTATCGGTTGCTCATATTGATGCTGTTCGTGGTGGCAGTTATTGCATTCGGGCTGGCGGCGAAATGGTATTTGGTCAGCCGGTATCGACAGCGTCTTGAATCCACCGCCGGCCATGGGGCAGCACTCGTCCATTGAACTGAACTCAACGCGAAGGAGAGGGCAGCGTGGCAAAGAAATACGTGTACTATTTTGGTGACGGCAAAGCCGAAGGCACATCCAACATGAAGGAGCTCCTCGGCGGGAAGGGAGCCGGACTCGCAGAAATGACGAATCTCGGCATCTCCGTTCCGCCCGGCTTCACGATTTCCACCGAGGCGTGCGTTGAGTATTACAAAAACGGGAAACAATATCCTCCTGGCATGTGGGATGCCGCGTTGAAATCGCTCAAGCGGGTCGAGCGGTCGATGAGCATGGGGTTCGGCGACCCTGAGCGGCCTTTGCTGGTCTCCGTCAGGTCCGGCGCCAGGGCTTCAATGCCCGGCATGATGGACACGGTGCTGAATGTCGGTCTGACCACCAAGACGGTCGAGGGACTGGCGGTAAAAACACGCAATGACCGGTTTGCCCAGGATAGCTATCGGCGCTTTGTCTCCATGTATGGCAGCATCGTCATGGGCGTGCCGCGCGAACATTTCGAAGCGATCCTCAAGCACAAGAAGGCTGAGGTAGGCGTGGCGCACGAGACTCATCTCGATGCGCGGCATCTTCGCGAATTAGTCTCCAGCTTCAAGGCGCTCATCAAGGAAGAGACGAAGAAAGAGTTTCCCGATGAGCCGCTGGAGCAGCTTCGCTTGGCCATCAATGCCGTCTTTTCGTCCTGGTTTGGCGCGCGGTCCGTCACCTACCGGCGTCTCTATGGGATTCCCGACTCGTGGGGTACGGCCCTCACCGTGGTGGCGATGGTATTTGGCAATATGGGAGAAACGAGCGGTACCGGTGTGGCGTTCACGCGCGACCCGGCCTCCGGCGACAAGAATTTTTTCGGTGAGTGTTTGATGAATGCCCAAGGGGAAGATGTCGTGGCCGGCATCAGGACTCCACTTCCGGTGAATGCGCTGGCGAAGAATGTACCGGAGGCCTACAAGGAATTGGAGCATACCTACAAGAAGCTCGAAAAACATTACCGGGATATGCTCGATTTGGAGTTTACGATCCAAGAGGGGAAGCTCTACATGCTGCAGACCCGGGTCGGCAAACGGACGGGTATTTCCGCTGTAAAGATTGCGGTCGATATGGTGCGAGAAGGCCTCATTTCGAAGCAGGAAGCGGTGCAGCGGATCGGGCCGGAACAATTGGCGCAATATCTCTACCCGATTTTTGACACGAAAGAAGAGTCGAAATCTAATCCTCTTGGCAAAGGGCTCCCAGCTGGTCCTGGCGCAGCAGCCGGGAAGATTGCCCTCACGCCCGATCGGGCCGTGACGATGAAAGCGGCCGGTACCCGTGTGGTATTGGTTCGCCAGGAAACGAGCCCGGACGATATACATGGGATGAACGCTGCGGCGGGATTCTTGACGGCACGAGGTGGGATGACATCCCATGCTGCGGTGGTTGCCCGGCAAATGGGCAAGGTTTGTGTGGCCGGCTGCGATGCGGTGGAAGTGTTGGACGGCCAATCCGTTCGTATCGGGGCCAAAGTGTTTCGCGAGGGGGACTATCTTTCAATCAACGGTTCGACCGGAAATGTATACGAGGGGGACCTCCCTGTCGTCGAATCTGAAATTATTCAAGTCATCCAGGGCCAGTTGGATGCGAAGCAGTCGGACAAGTACCAGCGTTTTGCCTTGATTCTGTCATGGGCCGACAGCGTGCGGACGCTCCGTGTCCGCGCCAACGCCGACGTGCCGGATCAGGCGAAAATCGCGCGAGGTTTCGGGGCGGAAGGGATTGGACTCTGTCGGACAGAGCATATGTTCTTCGCCGAGGATCGCATCCCGATCATGCAGAAGATGATTCTGGCGCGAACCAAAGAAGAACGTGAAAAGTTTCTCGATCAGCTCCTGCCGCTGCAAAAACAGGATTTTATCGGGCTCTACCGCGAGATGGCAGGTTATCCGGTCACCATTCGTCTCCTCGATCCACCATTACACGAATTTCTGCCGAAGCGTGAAGACTTGATGGTGGAGATTGCGCAGCTGGAGCTGACCGGGCGCGATGGGACCAAGCTGGAAGAAAAACGCCGGTTGCTGGCCCGCGTCGAGGAGCTCCACGAGTTCAATCCCATGCTCGGCTTACGTGGCTGCCGGCTCGGGATTACGATGCCGGAGATTACCCGCATGCAGGCGCGGGCCATCATGGAGGCCGCATGCGAGCTGGCCAAGGAAGGGAAGAAGATCGTCCCGGAGATCATGATCCCACTGGTGGGAATGGTCTCAGAAATGAAGGCGCAGAAAGACTTGATCCGCGAGGTGGCGCAGGAGACGATGAAACGGTACAACGTGAAGCTCTCCTATCTCGTGGGCACGATGATCGAACTGCCCCGTGCCGCCGTGACGGCGGACCGTATTGCGACAGAGGCGGAGTTCTTTTCATTCGGGACGAACGACCTCACCCAAACCACGTTCGGTTTCTCCCGTGACGATGCCGCAAAGTTCATCGATTTTTATCGGACTGCGAACATTTTGGAATCCGATCCCTTTGCGGTGCTCGATCGAGAAGGGGTGGGGGCCTTGATGAAGCAGGCCATCGCCGGCGGTCGAAAGACCCGTCCTGCGATCAAGCTCGGTATCTGCGGTGAACATGGCGGTGATCCCAGTTCCGTTGAGTTCTGTCATGAACTTGGATTGGACTACGTGAGCTGCTCGCCCTACCGTGTCCCCATTGCGCGGCTTGCAGCAGCTCATGGAGCCTTGGCCGAAGCCAGGTCGAGCGGTTCGCTCCTCTCCACGCGCAAGGTGCCAGGGGCCAGCGCGAAGGCGAAAAAGACGACGAAGAAGACCACCAAGACGAAGTCGGCTCAGCGGCCTCGCAGCCGATCGCGCGGCACTCGCAAGACACGGTGATCGACACCATACTGCACCGCCGCTTTATGACCCTGGCGCTCCGTCTCGCGGCGAAGGGCCGGGGCAAGACCAGCCCCAATCCCATGGTCGGCGCCCTCGTAGTGAAGAACGGCCGCATCGTGGGCCGCGGATATCATCACGGTCCAGGGCAACCTCACGCAGAAATTCTTGCACTCAACCAAGCGGGGCCACGCGCCAATGGCGCGACGTTGTACGTCACGCTCGAGCCCTGCTGCCATCTCCTCAAACGAACCCCACCGTGCGTTCCGGCAGTGATTCAATCGGGCGTGCGGCAAGTGGTGGTTGCGATGGTTGATCCCAATCCCTCAGTCAAAGGACGAGGCATTGCCGCCTTACGTCGGGCCGGAATCATGGTGACGACGGGTACGGCACAAGAGGAAGCGGCTCAGTTGAATCGCGCCTATCTCCACTGGGTAAGGACTGGACGTCCTTATGTGATCCTGAAAGCCGGAATGACATTGGATGGAAAGGTAGCCACGGCGAAGGGAGAGTCGCGATGGATTACCGGCCCATCCGCACGGCAAGAGGCGCATCGGTTTCGGAGTCAGGTGGATGCCGTGGTCGTCGGGGTTGGCACAGTCATTCACGATGATCCCGCGCTGACGGCTCGATTGTCCGATCGTCCACTCAAGCTGGCACCGAAGCAACCGTTGCGTGTCGTGCTCGATAGCCGACTCAGGACACCACTGACGGCGAGGATCTGTGCCAAGCAGGATCAGGCGAAGACCTTGATCGTGACCACGAGTCGTGTATCCCAGTTACGCCGCCGCCCATTTGAACGGGCAGGGGTGGAGGTCGTGTCACTATCGATGAAGAACGGGCGGGTCTCGCTTCCAGCGCTTATGACCGTGCTGGGCAAGCGCGGGATCACGTCCGTGCTCATAGAGGGAGGCAGCACCGTCAATGCTGCGGCATTACGCGCAAAACTGGTCAATCGCGTCCTGTTCTATCTGGCTCCCACTTTGTTAGGAGGACAGGATGCCAAGGCGGTGATCGGCGACCGGAGCCCGATACGCCTGGCACAGGCACTGACATTGCGCCACGTCACAGTTCGCCGCATCGGGAATGATATGGTCGTGGAAGGGGATCTGTGACGCGCCAGCTTCTCTCTGGTGCTTGTTGCGCAGAAGCAGGGGGTATGAGCGCGGGGTGGCGGATCCGGCTTGGAACAACTTTGGGGGCGTTCGTCGCTGTGATCTGGTTGGCCACGTCCCTGTATGCCAGTCCTGGGCAATCAGAAACATGCTCGTTGTCACCGGACCATGCCGGACTAACGTTTCCGCTTGAGAAGGTCGATCCTAACTGGACCTGCCTGTTGCAAGACATCATTGGCAACTACACCGCAACGAACAAGCTTGGGCCGTTGCGAACGCCCTTACCTGAAACGGTCTATGTGAATCTATTAGATCGTCCGCCCATGACCGCGACTTTGGTCAATCGTCTTGGCATTGCGCCCTATCAAGCAGAGATGCGAGGGCCTGGCCGCTATTGGGCCACCGATGGCGAAGGGACAGGAGGGATTGTCCAACTCGTCTATCAGGATCGCACAAGCCGGATCTATTATCTGGAAGGTTCGCACAGCAGCCGGTTTCTTCCCGATGTCACCGGCAAGGCCGTGGTGCTGCTTAGGATAAATCCGGTCACAGACTCTGACGGAGCTGAGGCTGTGGAAAGCACGCTAGTTACCTACACCAGATTGAACAATCGCTTGTTATCAGGATTTGTTTCGCTGTTTCGCTCGCTTGTCAGCAGCATGGTGACACGGAAGTTGACACAGGGTGTCGATTCCGTCAACCGGTTGAGTCCGATGATCCTGCAAGAACCTGATCGAGTGTTGTCCGAGGCGATGAAACCACCCGCGTTACCTTCCGACGAGGTGGATTTCTTGAAACACATGTTGGTGAATGTGGGCCATCTTAGCGGCGTGGCTCCAACCAGAACGACTTCACCATGACGACGTCTCGCAGCTTCACGTTGCTCTGTACCGTCGGCGTGTTTTGCTTTATCAGCTACAACATGGTTCGGATGCCGGTGTTGGCGCTGTTTGCAGAATCACTGGGGGCCAGTCCTGAGCGCATCGGGCTCATCGTGTCGGTCTCCACGCTTACGGGGGTATTTCTCAAGCTGCCGTCCGGCGCGCTATCTGATATCTACGGCCGGCGGTTCCTCTTACGGATCGGCGTGGTGGCGTTCGGACTCCCGCCGTTTCTCTACCCTTGGGTAACAGATCTCGATACGCTGACCGCCTTGCGGTTTTTCCACGGGCTGGCCACTGCCATTTTTGCGCCGAGTGCACTGGCGACTGTGGCCGATCTCTATCGGGAACGGCGAGGCGCCGCACTCGGCACCTACACAGCCTCGACGCAATCCGGTGCGTTGCTTGGGCCACTTATCGGCGGCTATCTGATCTACGTATCGGGATTTTCCTCCGCTTTCGTGACGGCCGGTCTATTCGGCTGCATCGCCATTGCCATTTTCTATAGCCTGAATCTTACACCGCCTTCCCCCCGTATTCAGGAGAGGGGGATGGCCCCGTTGCTGGCGGAGATGTGGAAAGGCTTCAGGGTCGTCGCCAAGAATCGTAAGGTCCTTATTACCAGCTCGACCGACGCAGCCAAGATGATTGCGAACGGGGCCTTGATGGCTTTCCTCCCGCTCTATGGGGTCTCAGTGGGATTGAATCCGGGAGAAGTCGGTCTGCTGTTTACGGTCCAGGCCCTCACGTCGCTCGTCTCCAAGCCGATTATGGGCCGAGTATCCGATCGCGTCGGGCGTCAGCCACTCATCATCATCGGTCTCGTGATTTGTGCAGCAACCTTTGCCTGTATCCCACAGGTCTCGATATTCTGGCTGTTATTGGCGCTTTCGGCGGGCTTCGGATTCGGCGAAGCTGTCGTCTCCTCCTCCTCCTCTGCGCTGGTCGCGGACAGTTCAGAGTTCAAAGGGATCGGGGCTGGAATGGGTATGCAAGGAACAATCGGAGACATCGGCCATGCCGGCGGCCCGCTTCTGGCAGGGGTTCTGATTGCGCGCCTGAATTATGCCAATGCCTTTGCCATCATCGCCGGTCTGCAACTCATCGCGGCGGCGGTGTTCTGGATGACGATGAGACGGGCGTAGCTTCGGTGGGATATACTGGGCCGGTGATGAACGCGATCGCGACAGAGAATATCGTCATTGGCGTACTGGCCAGCATCGGCGTGCTCGTGCTGCTCGTGATGGTTGTCTATGTGGTTCGGCAAATGTTCAGTCAGAAAGGGGAATAGGCTCCGTGTTTGAGCTTCTCCAGGATATTCAAAATGGCCTCCGGCAAGGCCGCAGCGAGCGGCTAGCCGAGGCGTACTGTCTGTAAGTACGTCGAGGCTGGGCGAGAAGCGAGAACGAAGCCCGTGGCAAGGCGCGTCTTGGCGCGCAGGGGTTGGGCGGGTGTGAAGGGGCCATTTTCAATATCCTGCTATGTTCACGGGCATTGTCGAAGAACTCGGCGCCATCATCTCAATTGACAAGACCCTCGCCGGAACGAGGGTGCTGATTCTAGCCTCAGCTGTGATGGGCGACCTCAAGATCGGGGACAGCATCAGCGTCAACGGCACCTGTTTGACCGTGGTGAACAAGGCTGAACATAATTTCTCCGTGGAAGTCTCTCCCGAAACCCTCTCCGTGACCACCCTCGGACAGCTCACTGCCGGTGCACCGCTAAATTTGGAACGGGCAATGAAACTCAATGAACGGCTCGGCGGGCATCTTGTGGCGGGCCATGTAGACGGCATCGGTACAGTTCGCAGCCGCCAACAGGATGGGAACGCCATTCTCTTCATGATCGATGCCCCGCCGGAGATTCTGCGCCACTGTATCGTGAAAGGGTCCGTCACCGTCGACGGCATCAGCCTGACGATCAATCAGGTGACAGATCGTGGCTTCTCAGTCTCGGTTATTCCGCACACGGCGAAGGTTACAACCCTGGGGCTCAAGCAGACCGGCGATCAGGTCAATCTTGAATCAGACCTCATCGGGAAATATGTCGAACGATTGCTGCAGGAACGGGGACAGCTTCCTGCCAAACCGACTCCTGTCATAGATAAAGACTATCTCAAAAAACGCGGTCTCCTTTAGCAGAATGCTGAAAAAGTCCGCCAGCCTGTCTTGTTCATTTGGTCTGTTCAGTCTATCTGGTGGTCTATCTAGTCTGTCTGGTTCAACCAAATAAACGAGACAGACCAAACAGACGAGACAGACCAGACAGACCGGACTTGTCCCAGAAATGCACGCCAACAAAATTCTGCTGAGCTGAATGGTTCAGGATGGCAACTAAAACCACTTCTTCCAAACGTCTCACAGTGGATCGACTGCTCTCGAAGCTTGGGATTGCCTCACGTGGCACGAGCCAGGAATGGATCCGCGCGGGACGTGTCAGCATTAATGGACGAGTCGTACGCGATCCAGCCACCTGGGTCTTATGGCCGAAAGATGCTGTCTCGATCGATGATCAACCAATTCACGACTCGGCTAAACGGTTCCTCCTCTTTCACAAACCGAAAGGGGTCATCACGACGCACAGTGACGAAAAGGGCCGTAAGACGATCTTCGATCTGCTGCCATCCGATCTGGGATATCTGCATGCAGTCGGGAGGCTCGATCAGGCGACCAGTGGTCTCCTCATGCTCACCAATGATTCTGCACTGTCGAGCTTTCTCACCGATCCAACCCGTAAAGTGATGCGGACGTACCTGGTTTCGGTGCGAGGAGAATTCACCGAGGCACAAGCTACAGAAGCAGTAGTCGGAGTGGTCGATGGTGGGGAGCGCCTCCAGTGCCACAGCGTGAAGATCCAAAAGAGTTCCGGACGCGAATCACATCTGGAAGTGGTGCTGATTCAGGGCAAGAACCGTGAAATCCGAAGACTGTTCAAATCATTGGGGCATGAAGTGACCAGGCTCAGGCGCATTCAATACGGTCCCTTCAAACTGGAAGATCTTCCATCCGGCGCATGGCGCGAGGTCTCAATTGAGGATGTGAGGAAGGCACTCCGACTGTCCTAACTTGTCGTTCGCCTGTCTGGTTTCTTTGGTTCATCTGGTTTGTGTCGTCCATTGAATCAAAAAGATGAAAGGCGAGTGGGTGCAAATTTGCTGGAATGGAGTTCTCGTTCAGTTCCACCGGAGAAATCCAGAAAAGAAAATTTTACTCGCAGCACAAACTCTGCTATACCACACACACACCGACTAACATTTTGACATCGAAGGGGGGTGGAGATCTCATGGCAGCGAAGAAACCAGCAGCAAAGAAGCCCGCGAAGAAGGCGGCGAAGAAGAAGTAGTCGTCGCACTATGAGGAGGCGACGGTCACGTCGCCTCCTCACCTTCCCTCTTCCTCGATTTCTCTCAGACCCAAACCGCATCTCACACGTGGCTCACCGCCAAGGTATTCCCGCGCAGAATTTTCTGCAGTCTCAGTCACCCGATAAAAAATAACACGTGGTAGAGATTGTATTCCTGACCAGACCTTCATAGGTGTGGGGAAGCGACTGTGTCCGAATGCAACCGGAGTAGAAAACGCTCGGCGGGTTGATGTCAGCAAAACAAAAAGCTAGAGAGGCAAAAAAATGGGGAGGTGATGGCCACATCACCTCCCCATTTCCTCTGCGCCAGGGGAGAGCCCATAGCGTGAAGAAATCAGCGTGTGAATCTTAGCATGAACAGTCCCGTGGAAGTATGACTAATATTTAAATGTAATCAATGCCTTACAGATACACCCTGTCAGGATACTTAGGCGAGCAGGGATGATGAAATGGGTCCAGCAAGACAAACTATGGGATGTTCGCGAGAGGTACAGCACGATAAATAGAGAGGGGGAGACACCCCTACGTTGGTCCTGTGCTCCCGGAACCGAGGAAGGAATGGAGCCTGATGATCTTCTGTGCTCGCGCAACGCGCGGTCGCGAACTTCCCTCGCCCGGGCTAATGGCACGTCTCGGCGTGCCGGTGGGTGGGCGGGTGAAAAAGTTGCGCGCAGTGGAAGATCAATCAGCCCCCATCCCTGAAGAGAGAACGAGCGAGCTTGGATGGATGGGAAGGACACCCACGTTGGTCCTGTGCTCCCGGAACGCGCGCCCTGAGAAGGAGGGAGGCGAGAAAGCTGGCTAGTCTCTGTGCTCGCAGAGGCCCCACGATAAAGCGGTGGTCCCTCGATGCGCGCAGTGGAGACTATGCCAGCTCCCTCGCTGAAAACGGGTTAAAGACATGCATTTGACGGCCGCACGTAGACCAACATGGGTGCCCTTCTAAGAGAGGGAAAGTAAGCGAGCTTGGGAGGATCAATTCAGGCCTGTAGAATAGACTCCTGGTACATTCTCCATATCTCGTCAGAATCACCCGGCTGATCGATAGAGACTCGCTCCTCGGTCTCCATAGGTTTCATAGAAATGCTCGAACACAGCTGAACATTTCTGCTGATAGATCTCAGGGGAGTATGCGCGAGGGAGTCCCTGATCCAGCACCTCTTCGATGGCCAGCTTTACTTGTGACCGCGCACTTGCCTTTTGTCGCCATTCGAGCACCAGGAGCTGCTTGAGTTTCCCCAGCAACTCTTTCGCCACCTTCTTCACCTCGGCACGCTCTTCCGGGCCCAGCTCCGGTGCAGGCCTGGTCAGAATGTCGAACACCACCAGCTCTTCTTCGGACAGACGTTCCCGTACATGGCGCTGTTGCTCATCATTGAGGGTGCGGCTGAGAGCCAGGAGTTCGGCGAAAAGGTCCTCGATGTTCCGGCTACCCGCGTTGTAGGACTCGATGAGCTCCTCAAACTTTGTGAGGTAGTCGGCACGAGTCCGGTTGAGGCGAATCAGCTTGTCGAGGTGGGCGCGGATTGCAGCCTTCAGTTGCTCAAGGTCAATGTTCTTGGTCTTCGACTTCCCAAAGCGCTTCGCGAGCGCTTCAAAGTCAATCTTCGCCAGGTCGATGACGCCGTGGCCTTTCTTGCCCTCAGGGATGTGAAAGCCATCGGCGGCCACTGAGGCATCAAGAATCTTGTTCAGGTCAATCATAACGGCGGAGATGTCCGCCGGACCTTCACCCGTACGCTCTCGAATCGTCTCGGCAATCGTCGTGAGGCAAGCGACGCGCGAGGAAAACTCCAGGACGGACGGATCTGGCTTCACGGCTTGAAAGAGCGTCCGGACCCATCGCTCCTGGGCGAGGAAGTCTTTGCGGAGCGGGTCTGGGGAGATCAGGCATTCAACGGCATCGACAATCTTCGTCAGCCGCTCCAGACTCCCGACTGTCGTTCGTTCAATCTCTTCGAGGCTGACGCCATGCGCACGGCAGAACGTGACGGCATCCGTCATTGCCTGCCGCAGGGTTTCCACCAGCTGCTGTTTGTCGCGCACGGGATGCGCACCGCTCCGCCCGATGGCATAGATGGCCAACGCTTGCTCCAGTGAAGCAAAGACGTTGGCATAATCCACAATCAGCCCGCTGTGTTTACCAGGGAAGACGCGGTTCGCCCGCGCGATCGTCTGCATTAAGCTGTGGTTCCGCATCGGCTTATCGAGATACACCGTCGAACAGCTCGGCGCGTCAAACCCGGTCAGCCACATCGCGCAGACGAAAACCAGGCGCAACGGATCTGTCGAGTCCTTGAACTTCTCGTCAAGCGACTCGTCGTTCATCCGCTTGCGGTGCGGGGCAATATCGAGCCCCAGCCGTTTCATCTGGTCGATCTCGTTCTGGCCTGGCGACACGATCAAGGCCATGTCAGTGGTCTGGATCACATCGAGCCGCTCACGGAGTTCCCTGATGCGGTCCGGGTCGGACTTCTTCCCATAGGTCGTGAGCTTGACCAACTCCTGTTCCACCCGCACACGTTCAGCCTGCCAATGCGTCCGCACCTTGTCGTGCATGCGCAACGCCGTCGCCTTATCGATGGAGATCACCATGGCCTTGCCTTGGAAGCCGCGTCCCAGGAAGTGCTGCACGATATCCTTCGCGACCGTCTCCAGCCGGTCGTCGCGGGTGATGAGCTGGTATTGCCGACCCAGCTCACGCTCCAGCCGTGTCTCTTGCTCCTCATCCAGCTCAGCGGCTTCGATCAGGTTGTAAATATCGTCGTTGAGGTTCGGATTCTCCAGCCGCAGTTCAGGGGTACGGTTTTCGTAAAAAAGCGGCACAGTAGCACCGTCTTCGACGGACTGTTGGAAGTCATAGATGGAGACGTAATCGCCGAAGACCTCGCGCGTCCGTTCCTCGCCGACAATGAGCGGCGTACCAGTGAAGGCCAGGAAGAGCGCCCGAGGCAGCGCGGTCCGCATGTTCAGTGCCAGCGTGTCGTATTGGCTTCGGTGTGATTCGTCGGTCAGCACGATCACATCCGAACGGTCGCAGAGCAACTCGGGAGTCTGGAACTTGTGGATCAACGTGAAGACATACCGGTGATTCTCGCCGAGCAATTGCCTCAACTGCGCGCCACTCTGTGCGTGGCACACGTCACTCTCCGCCTCGCTCACCGCGCCACAGGCCTTGAACGTCTTCGCAATCTGGTCATCCAGCTCCACCCTGTCCGTCACCACTACGAAGGTCCAGTTGCCGGGGAACTTTCGCAGGATCTTCTGTGCAAAGAAGACCATTGCCAGACTCTTGCCAGAGCCCTGGGTCTGCCAAAACACGCCGCCTCGTCCATGGCCCTGTTTCCGGGCAGCCAACGTAGCCGCAATGGCATTATTCACCCCAAGGAACTGGTGATTCTGTCCCAGCACTTTCACCAAGCCCGCCTTGTGCTCTGAGAAGAGCGTGAAGTTTTCCAGGAGATCTAGCAGGCGTAGAGGCGCACAGGTACCGCGCAACATTACCTCAAGAGAGACTCGCCGGGGCTCATCTTCCCGTTCGATCCGCTTCCACTCAAAGAACCGCTCCCAATCAGCGGTCAGTGATCCCACACGGCTTTCCCTGCCATTGGAGGCGATCATGATCCCGTTGAACCAGAAGAGTTGGGGAATGTCGGACTTGTAACAAGTGAGGTTGTCGTCAAAGGCTTGTTTCGCCGGAACGCCAGGCTTCTTCAGCTCGATCACGACAAGAGGTAAGCCATTCACGAACCCGACGAGGTCAGGCCGACGGGTGTAGAGCGACCCCGTCACGCTGAACTGACTCACCAGCAGGAAATCGTTTGAAGCAGGACTTTCCCAATCGATGACTCTAACGCGCTCGGTCTTCTGCCCACCACCCTTGGTATCTGGAACGGAAACAGGAATCCCTTCTTTCAGAAAGCCATACAAGTTCCGATTCGCCGCCGCGAGGCTCATCACCGAACGGTCGCGGATCAGCTGATCAATGGCTCCCGAAATGGCTTCTGGTGGGAGGGATGGGTTTAGACGCTCGAGAGCGGTACGAAGACGGGGAACCAAGACCGCCTCACCCTTTGTCTCACGCCCAAGTGTGCCTCCAACACCAAAGACTTCTTCCAGAGCTGATAACGTCTGCCAGCCCATCTCTGCGAAAAGCTGGATCGCAGGCTGTTCGACAAGGAAATCTTCAGTATAAGTATGGGACATTGCTTAGAATTAAATGGGGCTTGAATTTTCCATCAAACGGGCCGATACTGTGAACGACTCATCTACCATGTGTAGAAGGAGCATACGGAGCCGCCTTGCAGCAATGCCTGGCGGCTCTAGCTTTTTCGAGAACGACGAAACTCTTCTCGTTCCCGCTCAAAGTCCTTCCGGCGCTGTTGCTTTACCCAATAAGCTGTTTTCAAGAGAAAATATCCAGTCCGCTGCGCCAGCACCACGGCAAAGTTCTCTTGCTCATGCCAAATCACGACATGGGTATTGCTGCCACGTTTATTTTCCCACCAGCATACGTCTTCATGACTTGTCGCATGTTGGATGAGCCACGCCACCCATCGAATCCGTTCGCATCGCCGGATGTCGGGAATTCGCTCTTCCTCGCGCTCACCCTCTGAAATCAGGTGCCAGAAACTATACCCCTTGTTCTTCGTTGGTGGCACATATCTCGATCGAACAGGCACGCCGACGAAGGTCAGGCTAGACCGGACAATCGTTTCTAGATAGATCTCGTAGAGTTCTTCCTCATAACGGTCCCACTCACCATGGAAAGGAAACAATTCTGGCAGACTCATTCCACGGCCTGCGGCGTCCACACAAAGACATTGAGCTTCTTTTCCGACGGCAGCGTACTGCGTTTTAGGCTAAAGCCGGACTTAGCTTTTATCCTTTCGATTAGCGCCTGTTTGGCCGTGCTTGTCTGAAGCCCACGGTGTAAATAGCCAAGCGCACCGATCAGCACGTCAGCAAGCTGTAGTTGTTCGATCTCATGCGAATGCACCTGCTGAATCCACTCAACCATCTCCTTGTTGAAATCGTATTGGGCATTCGCCAAATAGTCGTGCAACTTGGTGACCTTCTGCTGACTACGCGTATCTTTAATGTCGAGGTAGATGCGATAACGGTTGCCGGATTCAAAAATGACCTTCAGTAGCTGAAAGTACATCTTGTAGTAGAAATCATCGTGCGATTGATTGAACATCGAATGATCCAGCTTGGATTTGTCCGGAATCACGATCCCTCTGAAATGAAGCCGAGGATCGGAGAAGAATAGGTCAATCAGAGCCAGATAAAAGTCCAGCTTGGCAGGCGACACCTTGGTCCATTTGATCTCAAAACTCGAGGCAAGCCCATGCTGCACCTTCAGCTCGCGAATGGCTCTGGCAACCGATGCTCGTTGCGACTCCGAACACCACACTGCCCCTAGTACCATCGCCGACTGTCGATCATGCTCAAGATGGCAGGACTCATCGCAATAGATGTTGAAGGTTTCGCTCATGCGATCTCCTGAGTGGCAAGTGTATCGGTATCGGGAAGCTCAATAGCCCCCGACAGCAGTCTCGGGAGCAGCAGGTCGCGGGTGCGGCGGAGGATTTGAATTTGGTTCGCGAGGACGCCAATCTGGCCAAACATCGAGCTTGCAATCTTCTCGAATTGCTGCGCCAAACCCTCAGATGGAAGCAGCGCTGGCATTGTTCGAAAGACACCCCAGTTGATAACTGGCATCTTAGTTCCAGCGCTGTGCGTATCTGCCCAACGAATCGTCTCAGTGTCGCTGGCGATGATGGCGACTAGGCTTCTGAAGTGCGACTCTTTAGGCCGAAGCACCAGGACAGAAGTGTTCGTGACACCGGGATGGTGCGCCATCACAACTTTGTGCAAGTAACAACGGATTGCCCCAAACAGAGTATCACCCGGCTCGAAGACGATACGTGACGTTGTCAGCTCGCTCGGCTTGCCGGTTTCCGATGGAGCAATGGATCGTTGCGGAATCCGAGACAGATCGAGAAGTGGCAAGTTTGCGTGAGCCTCGGCTTTGAACGACTCCTTGATGAGCTCACACAGATCGCCAAAAGTTCGCATCTGGAGGCTCTGGTTCTTGGTTTCAAACTGCATAGGAAACTTTTGGTGGACGAACCACTCGCGGTAGAGGGAGCGGGACATCTCTTCCAGAATCTTGATGCGCCGCTGGTTGTTCTCGATCAGCTCGTCATAGGCTGACAGGATGCCTACGATTCGGCGCTGGACTGGAAGTGGAGGAAGTTCGACCGGGAAAGCGCGAAGGTCTCTAAGGAGCAAATTTTTTTGAGCAGCTCCACCTGCGAACTCTTTCAATCGATCGATATCAAATTGTAGCTGGTAATACAGAAACCTTGATTCAACTTTGTTTGGTAGAGGCTTCAGAATCGCAACGCTCTTTTGAAATGTGGTATGTGAAGTTAGGGCATTATTCGGCACAATCGCCATCCGTCCAATCGTGCCGCTATTAGTGATTAAAATGTCCGATGGTTCGAGCCTTGTGCGTTTGTGTGTGTCAATGAAGTCGGCCTCGGTTATCTGCCTCGCATTCTCGTAACGGATCTTCCCATCCAAAACATCTTTGCAACTGATGAAATAGAACCCGGAGTTGTTCTCGGGTTGGCAATCACCATGCTTGCCATCGGTGATGTGGGCGCAGACATCTTCCAACTTTACCGAAATCCGTTCATGAAGCATTACGCTTCCAAAATCTCCGCCACGTTTCGGGCGATGGCTTGCTCAAGATCACGAGCCCGGGCATTCAGGGTTTCGAGTTCCTCGTTGAGAAGTTCGAGCTGTGCCTTGAAATCCTCGTCACTTACTTCTTCGCCAGGAGCCACGCCGACATAGCGACCAGGATTCAGGCTCCAGCCTTGTGCTTCGATTTCTTTGATCGTAGCGGCCTTGCACAGGCCAGGCACATCCGCGAACTTCAGCTTCTTACCAAACACATCTTTGAGCTTTTCTTCTGCTTCTGCCCCACCGAGGGTGAAGTCCGGTTCTTCCCCTCGAAACAGCCGTACAACATTGGCCAAAAAATAGATCTGTCCTTCGGTCCAGTCACGGTGAGCCCGGTCCATCTTGCGATAGATATGCCTTGCGTCGAGAAAGAGTATTTTGTCGGCGCGAGGGGTCCGCTGCTTCCCCTTGTCGAAGAACCACAGGGTACAAGACAAAGTTACTGTGTAAAACATGTTCGGCCCGACGGCGACCATAACATCAACAGCACGGGCTTCTATGAGCTGCTTGCGGATCTCCTGCTCAGAAGAGCGGGCATCGGAGGCGGAATTGGCCATAACGAACCTAGCTCGCCCATTCCCGCTGAGCGTCGAATAGAAGAGTTGAATCCAGAGATAGTTCCCATTGTCTGTGCGGGGCAGGCCGAAGGGATACCGGCGGCCTGCCCCCACCTCTGCTTCCAGCCGTTCCTTGTCGACGGCGTTCACGTTGAACGGCGGATTGGCGAGGACGAAGTCGAACCGTCCGGTGCTGTTGTGCAGATCCTCATAGTAGGTGATGGCTTCTTTGATATCCCCTTCGAGGCCGTGCATGGCCAAGTTCATGCGGCAGAGCTTGACGGTATCGGCAACCTTCTCCTGCCCATGAATCGCCAATTCTGAGGACGGGTTCTTCTTGTGTTCAGCCACGAAGCGGGCGCTCTGGACGAACATGCCGCCGGAGCCGCAGGCCGGGTCCAGGATGCGGCCGTGGTAGGGCTCCAAGACCTCGACCAGCAGGCGCACGATGCTGGACGGCGTGTAGAACTCGCCGCCCTTTGATCCTTCCGTCCTGGCGAATTCGCCGAGAAAGTATTCGTAGATGCGGCCGAAGGCGTCATAGTCGATGGTGGCAGGAATCTCTGAGACGCGCTTGAGGAGTTCTTTTAGCAGCGTGCCGGTGAAAATTTCGTATGTCTTGGGCAGCACCCCGGCAAGCTGAGGATTGTGCTTCTCGATATCCCTCATGGCTTCGTTGATCGCCTTGCCGGCATTGCTTCCCTCTGGCAGATGCAGGAGCTTGTCAAATCGGGCATTGGGCGTGAGATAGAGCACCCCTTCGGCATTGTAGGCGGCTGGTTCGTCCATACGGGAACCGTGGCGAGAGGAGGCTGCGGTCTTTTCCAGCGTCGCTCGCCGTTTGGCGAAGCGAGTGTCGGCGAAGCGCAGGAAGATGAGGCCGAGGACCGGGGTAGAGTATTGCGCAGAGGTCAGGCCGCTATTGGCACGAAGCTGGTCCGCAGCAGCCCACAGGCGATTTTCCAGTGTGTCGGTGGAGATGTCCTTTTCAGAAGGGGCGATCCACTGCATGCAGGCACCTCGACAATAGGCTTCCGAAGAGACAAGAGAATACTCGTTTCCCTTAGAGAAATCACCCCGCCCGTTTGGGGAAGTTCTGAGTTCTAGGTTCTAAGTTGTCTGGTCCAGTACTGAGATGGAGGAGAAGGGTTGAGGGGGGGGGCTGGTCTATTTGGTTTGTCTTGTTGTCCGGATCGGAATCTCCACCAGATAAACCAGACAGACAAGAGAAACCAAATAAACAGGAGATACGATCGAGAGGGGGACCCCCTCAGGTCTTGAATCCGATGCGGCGGGATTTTGGCGTGGGCGATTCCATGAGCTGGCGGATGGCGTCGAAGAGGGATCGGATATGGCTATCGTGTGATTCAACTTGCTGCTCAAGCTCGGCTAATTTCTGCGACAATGCTCTGTGCGTCCCTAACATTTCTCGCAATCCCACAAATGCTCTGACTACATAGATACTCATCTCAACCGCCCGTTTTGAATTGAGGACGCTTGCCACCATCACTGCGCCATGCTCAGTAAAGGCGAATGGCTTAGCCGTCGAGAATTTCAGTTTGCGGAGGTGGTCACAGTTTGTGACCACCTCCAACTTCTCTCGCTTAGTCAGGCGAAATATGAAGTCCTTGGGAAAACGATCGTTGTTCCGCTTCACTGCCTGGTTCAACACCTTCGTTGACACGCCATACAGTTCAGCCAAGTCCGTATCCAGCATGACTTTGTGGCCTCGGATCAGAAGGATTGTCTGCTCAATTCGTTCGCGAGGTACCAGTGCGCTCATGCTCCCTCCCCGTGATGTGCCCCGGTCCATGAGGTTGCACGGAGATACAGTTTTCATTCCAGAAAATCAAGCGGTGTGACTGGGAAATGGTTGTATTATTAATTAGTTAGAGAGTGATGAGAGGTGAATATTGAAGCGATATAACGGCGAGACAAGCGCGACGGGCGGGAAACGCGCGACGTGGCGATCTGCAGGCGCCCGATCGGGTGGAGGCTCGCTACGAGTCCCAATCGCGAGGCTATCGAGAGACAAGGAGGAAGGGAAGGACTTGGCAGGATGTTCAAAAAGTCCGTCCAGCAAGGCCGCAGTTTCTGAAGCAGGCGAGGTCGAGGTTGAGTAACGATCAGATTCTTATTCTCAGCCTTAACCTGAGCCTTAACCTTCCAGAAAGCTGGCGGGCTTTTTCAGCAGCCGGTTACTGGATGCCGGCCTGGCGCTGTAGCCACCTGACATACTTTACGATCTGATCGACATCTGCCGGAGTGACGGCGTCGATCTTCGGCATGTTGCCGAATTCCCAATGGTGCGCCTTGACTCCGTTGGCCGCCGCCCGTTTGAAGGCCTCATCCCCGTGATGGTTCGGTTCGTAGACCTTATGCACTAACGGAGGTCCGTGGTCGGTACCTGCCGCTTGTTTCCCATGACAGGCAGAACAGTTTGCGTTGAAGGTGGTTTCGCCCGTTTGGAATTCGGCTGGCACAGGCCCGCTGCTTCCAACCGCTGGCTTGGGTGGCTGCGAGGAGTCGCAGGCCGCAAGGAGGCCAAGCCCCAGTAGCAATACTCCGATCTGAAGTCGTGATGTTATCGGGGTTTTCATAGAATCAGTACCTCTGATCTTGTTCATTTCGTCTGTTCGGTCTGTCTCGTTTATTTGGTTTAATTAGCAGGATGTTCAAACAGGATGGCCAGCAACGCCGCAGGCGAATCGAAACCAGAGGCGTACCCTCAGGGGTACGTTGAGGATTTCGATGAGCCGAGAACGACGCTGGCCGCCTGTTTCAACATCCTGAGATTATCGCATATGCGATGGGGTCCACAACCCCGGCCTTTGCAAATCCTTCCAGCCGGATCACACAACTATCGCATCGCCCACAAGCCAGGTCTCCTGCCGGATCGTAACAACTATGGGTCAAATGAAACGGGACATGGAGTTTGATTCCTTGCCGAATGATGTCCGCTTTCGACAGCATCAGCAGGGGGGCTTTGACATGGAGTGGGTTTCCTTCCATGCCGGCTTTTGTGCCTTCTTTCACCGTCGTTTCAAACGCGCGAATGAATTCAGGCCGGCAGTCGGGATAGCCGGAATAGTCGAGCACGTTCGCGCCAAAGTAGATGAACGATGCTCCTACGACTTCTGCATGCGCTGCGGCAAGGGAGAGAAAGATGAGATTCCGTCCCGGCACATAGGTGGCAGGGATAGTCCGGCTCCGCTCTTTGCCCTCTCGGCTCTTGGGTACAGCCGTCGGGCCAGTGAGCGCCGACCCGCCGATGGCGCGAAGATCAAGATTCATCACCAGATGATTCGCCACGCCCAAGGCGGCTGCGACCTGCCGAGCCCGCTCCACCTCTACGGCATGACGTTGCCCGTAGGCCATGGTGAGGAAGAAGAGTTCGCACCCATCTTGTTTAGCGATGGCTGCCGTGACGGTGGAATCCAGCCCTCCGCTCGCCAAGATGACTGCGCGATTCCTTGTCGGCGTCATCGATTCCACTCCTGCATTTTGTTTTATTGCTTGATCCTAGAAAAACCAAACAAACTAAATAAACCAAATGAACGAGACAGACCAGATAAACCAAATAGACCAGGATGACGGGATGCGGACCATGTGAGGCAGGGATAAGGCCGATTGCGAGAAAAAACAACTAGTCGCGATCTTCTTCTCGCTCGATTTTTTCCAGCAACTCTTCTTTCGACTGACACTCGACGCAGAGCTTTGCGAAAGGGACAGCTTCCAATCTCCGCTCGCTGATCTCGACGCCACATTCCGCGCAGATCCCATAGGTGCCCTCGTTGAGCCTTGTTAACGCTTCATCGATGGCCTGCCGACGGCGATTGCGCATTTCCATCAAGGAGATGCCCAGCTCGCGATCGAGATCCATGAGGGCTTGATCGCCGACGTCGCGTGCGGACTCAAGACGTCGTTGTTTATCTTCAATGAGGGATTGGCCCAGGCTCCCTTCGATTTCTTTGATAATGTCCTGGCGTTTCCGCATCAACATTTGATGGAGAGCTTGGCGACGCTGCTCCCGGCCTTCGCGTTCTTTCGCCGACTCTTTGGGTCTAGCAGCCAGGGGAGAGACGGCCATGCTGATAGGCTTTTCAGGAACCACAACTGGAGCGCGCTTGGGTTTGCTCGTTGGGATCGCGACTTTCGCCTGAACCTTGGCTTTCGCTACCGGTTTCTTCTTGGCGGGGGTTTTCGTTGCCATGACGGATCCTACTCCTGGGGTGAACGCGGAATAGCCGAAAAAGTTCGGCATTCATAGCACGGCACCATGATCTTTGACAAGGGGTTGTAGTGGAAGAACCTGGAGGCCCTAGGGATAGAGGATCGTCGAATGGATGGGGTGGCCGACCAGCTTCTCGCGGCCTTTCAGGCCTTGGAGCTCTACGAGAAAGTCGAGGCCTGCGATCTCGCCTCCTAACTGCTGAACCAGGGACACCGTTGCGGCTGCTGTGCCTCCGGTGGCTAGCAAGTCATCCACGATCAGCACTCGCTCTCCCGCACTAATCGCATCGCGGTGGATGGCAAGGGAGTTGGAACCGTACTCGAGACTGTATTTGACCTCATAACTGTCGGCAGGCAATTTGCCGGGCTTCCGGACTGGGACAAACCCGGCGTTCAACCGGTTCGCCAGCAGCCCACCGAAAATGAATCCGCGCGATTCAATGCCGATGACTTTGGCTATTTGTTGTCCTTGATAGTAAGCGGTCAACTCGTCGGCAATCGATGACAGGGCGCGGGCGTCTTTGAGCAGCGTGGTGATATCGTAGAAGAGAATACCGGGCTTGGGAAAGTCGGGAACCTCGCGAATGAGGGCGTGATAGTTGACGGGAGGCATCGGTCAGAGCAGGTCGGCTTGTGTCATGGTTTTGCGTTCAATGGTATGGCGCAAGCGTGCCAGCGCGGCCATTTCAATCTGCCGGACCCGCTCACGAGTCAACCCCATCTCCCGGCCGATTTCTTCCAATGTCTTAGCCTCACTCCCATCGAGCCCAAACCGCGACATAATAACAGTTTGCTCCTTCTCAGGCAACTCCTGCACCCATTCCATCATCTCCGCCCGACGCATTACTCCCTCGGTCGTATCGGCAGGTGAGATACATGAAGGATCCTCGATCACATCGCGCAAGAATGTATCGCCACCTTCATTGATCGGACTGTCCAATGAACAGGTCGTGCGGACCACTTGCTTGAGATCCAACACCTCTTCGTCCGTCGTTTTCATCCGTGCCGCGACCTCAGATGCAGTGGGCTCTCGTCCGAGCTCCTGGACAAGCCGCTCCACTTTGCCGAGATAACGATTCAGCCGCTCCACCACGTGCACCGGCAACCGCACGAGTTTCCCCTGATTGATAATCGCTCGTTCGATGTATTGCCTGATCCACCAGGACGCATAGGTGCTGAAGCGAAACCCACGCTTATAGTTGAATTTTTCGACGGCCTTGATCAGCCCAAGATTGCCCTCTTCGATGACATCGGAAAAGGGGAATCCGCGATGCATATATCGCTTACCGATACTGATCACCAGACGGAGATTCGATTCGATCATCTGTTGGCGCGCCTGCTCGTCTCCCGCCATCACCCGCTTGCCCAACTGCTGCTCTTGCTTAAACGTCAGCAAGGTTGAATGACGGATCTCGCGCAAGTAGCACTTGAGGGTATCTAATCCTTCGGAGCGGCGACTCGATGTATCTTCGCCGGTGGGAGGCTCCTCCGTTCTCGACGACATGACCGTATCCTCATCGTCATGGTCGACGACGTGTCGGCGCGCTTCGCCCAGATCGTGCAACTCCTCACCCCCACGCGCCATACGTTCGTCGCTCCTAACCGGTTCGCTCAATACCAGATTTGAAAATCTGAAAATCGCCCTGTGGCCGGACTCCATTCCACTTCAACGTCCGCCACTCGCGATGCCGGCGGCCCAATCTTTAGATCATCGATCAGGATCAGAATCTGGTCTTTGAGGCCTTCAACGTATAGTTCGACTCGGCCATCATCGAGATTCCTGACGCCTCCGCAGAGCCCTCGTTGCGATGCGACGCGAGCGGCATACGCTCGATACCCGACTCCCTGGACCGTTCCCTTCACCAACAATTTTGCTCGAAGAGCTGGAGGCTCAATCGGTTCGGCCATAGACTTAAACAGACCGCAGTGCCTATCCAATGAACGGATACTCTCACACCTCCGCTGAAGCGTCACGCGTTTTGCGATTCCGCGCGCGGGACTTTCGCACAATGGTTCTGAGAATCCAAATGGAAATACTGGAGGGGTTTATTAGGTATTAGGTCGAGCAAGCTCTGTTTGGTCGGGGCGAGAGGATTTGAACCTCCGACCCCTGCGTCCCGAACGCAGTGCGCTACCGGGCTGCGCTACGCCCCGACAAAATCAACAGAGCCACGAAGCGAGAGGGGATTGTCTTACATCAGAGGGTCGAAACGCAAGCTATGTGCATCGGCCACAGCTCGACAGGTAATCTTGCCGCCGGACAGGTTCACCCCTTTTGCCAGTCCCGCGTCTGCCCGCACGGATTCCTCCACTCCCTGCGTTGCCAGACGCAACAGATACGGAAGCGTGGCATTCGTCAGTGCGGCAGTCGACGTACGAGGAACAATACCCGGCATATTGGACACACAATAATGGAGCACTCCGTCTACCACATAGACCGGGTCCGAATGGGTCGTGGGTTTCGTGGTCTCGAAACAGCCGCCTTGATCGACCGCGACATCCACCACCACGGCTCCTGGCTTCATGCGCGCCACCAATTCACGTGAGACGAGCTTGGGTGCTTGAGCCCCAGGAACGAGGACTGCCCCGATCACAAGATCTGCGGCCATCACTGATTCGTCAATCGCCGCTTGAGTGGAGACACGCGTCACAATTCGACCACGATAGAGTTCATCGAGCGCCCGGAGCCGCTCAAGATCGAGATTGATTACTGTCACCTGCGCACCCATCCCGACAGCAATCCGAGTTGCCGCGCTTCCCACCACCCCAGCCCCTAGCACCACCACCTTTCCCGGTTCCACGCCCGGCACACCGGCCAAGAGAAGCCCGCGTCCTCCTTGCGTCTTTTCCAGATAGCGTGCGCCGATCTGTACTGACATTCTCCCCGCAATTTCGCTCATCGGCTTGAGCATCGGCAACGTGCCGTCTTTCGCCTCGATCGTCTCGTAGGCGATCGCTGTGATCCTGGTATCTAGGAGGGCCTTCGTGAGATCTGGCAGGGAAGCCAGATGCAGATAGGTAAACAGAATCTGATCCGGATGGAAGAAACGGCATTCGGAAAGCAGCGGTTCCTTGACCTTCACAATGATTGTCGCCTGTTGAAATAGCTGCTCTTTCGATTTTGCCAAGGTCGCGCCAGCGTTACGGTAATTCTCATCCGAGTATCCACTGCCGATTCCGGCTGATGGTTCGATCAAGACATCATGACCGGCCTGACGTAACGCCTGCACCCCGTCGGGAGTGACACTGACACGATACTCATGATCTTTGATTTCTTTTGGAACCCCGACGATCATGGTCTCTCCCTTCTGGTGCAGTCCATTCTGGACTTCTTCACGTGAGTTAAACACAATTATATACAATGGCTCTGGAAATGCACGAGATGACTCTCGAAGACATCACCACGAAGTGGACAGTGCTTGCAGGCCTGGTGTAAGATTCGCCCGTTCGCCAGCGCATGATTGACCGAGGAGGCTCTATGGATTCCGTCGTTGGGTCTTGCAATGCTTGTGGCGCCACCGGCAGGGCGCTGATGAAGTTATCACTGGGGAAGGATTTTTTTGGCCGGACCTACGACCGGCTGTCCCCCTCAACCGATCAAAGCCCTAAATGGTACTGCGACGGTTGCTCGATGCAGAAAAATCTCCAGCGAGACTTTCGAGACATCGCCTCCGAGCTCGATAAGCTTGAGGCTGGTCAGACATCTCAACTCTCGACACCCGATGAGTTCCAGCGTGCCGCTTTGCGCCTGAGAGAAGTTGTCGCTCTGCTTAATGCAGCACAGCACCGTTCGCCTTTACTTGCGAGCAGCGACGTCACACGTGTACTCGAACGACTCAATACAGTTACAGTTCCCGCCTAAGTCACGATCGATCATGTCTGGTTACAAACGCCACATCTTCGTCTGTACAAACCAGCGGAGCCCTGACGATCCCCGTGGAAGTTGCTCCAAGCTTGGTTCTGAGGCACTCCATACTCACTTCAAGCAGGAAGCGAAACGGCTGGATTTGAAGGACGTAGTACGCGCCAATAAGGCAGGGTGCCTCGATCATTGTGCTGAAGGGCCGAGTGTGGTGATCTATCCAGAAGGCGTGTGGTATCAAGTCAAATCCGAAGCCGATGTGACGGAAATCATGGAGCGCCATATCATCAAGGGCGAGGTCGTGACCCGTCTCATCATGCCCGACCACCCGGCCCCCACGACCCTCCCTCCGCTCACATCGTAGCGTCATATCACAAGGACTGTAATGGCTGTCGAAGAAAAGTGGAAAGCCAACCTGGAAAAGGTGGCCTTCATGAAGCAGTTTCCTGGATTACTCGGAAACTGGGAAGCCGTGGCAGATAAAACCATTCAGGCTGTCATCCCGCTCAAGGGTAAGCAAGGGACCGCTGTGCTGGTGTGCAGTGACGGTACCTTCACCATCGTGCCTCCGATGGCGCCTGAGCCGTACGAGTTAGGCGAGGCCTTGGCGGTGGCACGGAGACTTCTTGAGCCGACGCATCAGGCTGCCTACGTGGAGTATGATCGATTGCTCAAGAAGGATAAGGATGCACTCAAGTCGGCCAGGGTAGACAAGATTCTTGGAGCGATTCAGAACAATCTGGAGCAGCATCCGGAATTAAAAGATCGCTTGAAAGAGCTTGTGAAGGAGTGGAAGTGAGTGACAGCCTCCCCGATAGAAACATGTTCGACATCTTTTCCCAGGGTCTCTTTGAAGGAGTCAAACCTATGATGGTCATTCGCGATCACCTTGTCCGCCATCCCGACCGTTGCACCCATCAAGCCATCTGCGTTCCGATCTGCCCGACCGGGGCCTGGCTCTCGACTCCTCCCTACAAGTTCGATGCTTCTCGCTGTCTGGAAAGTTGCCGCCTCTGCCTGGATGCCTGTCCCTCGCAGGCAATCTTTGGGGTGTTCAAGAAGGGGGAGAAGTTGCTGGAGCCGCAAAAGAAGACGGGGTAGCCTGGTAAGTTCCCGTTGCTCGCAGAGCCCCCACGATAAAGCGGTGGTCGCTCGATGCGCGCAGTCGGGAACCAACCAGGCCACCCCTTGAAAAAGACGAAGAGAAGAAAAAAGTAAGAACTCTGTCAACCTCCGATTTCCTCCTCTCCCCCCGAACCCAAGCTAACGTTTTCGCTCTGCTGACGGAAGTCAACGCCAAGGTCATGACACACCCTTAGTGAGAGATCAATGGATCAAGTTGTATCTGCGTGGCATATGCGGCGCCCCGAGCCTGCACGCAATCCCTTCGTGCCCACGGCTAAATGATCTGCTTCCGGAGACGTCCCCAATAGGCGGTGCCAACATATCCGCAGGTGTAGGTGGAGGTGGTGAGGGTCATGATCTGGTAGACCTTGCTGCGGGGGATTTTGACTTTTACGGCGGGGTTTAGGAGATCGGGTGAATTCATGACGAGCTTCAGCGACTCGCCCGCAGACAGAATTGGCCACATGCAGGACAAGCGCAGGCGAGTTTCATATCGTGGAATTGCCATGGCGTAGAGCCAGCCTTGGTCGAGATGCTCCACTGCCATCCGGACAAGTTTGCTCAGGACTGGTTGAAAACGCGTGCGGTTCCGTTGGTCTAGTAAGTCTCGCGCAGCGAGTCCGGCCTCGGCCAGCAGGGGAGCGGGCACATAGCAGCGGCCCTTCTGGAGATCATGAGCGACATCTTTTACAATGTTCGTGAGCTGGAGGCCCTTCCCAAATCTCACGCCGACCTCCGACATCTCCCGCACCTTCCATGAGGCCAACGCTTTCCGGTGCGCACACATCAAATCTGTCCAAAACTCGCCCACGCAGCCGGCGACGTAATAGGTGTAGCGGTCCAGATCGTCGAGCGTCTTCAGAACCGTAAGGTCTTCCGCTGACGTGCCGGGGAAGACAACGAGGTCCATCTCCATGCCTTGCGTCAGCGTGGTCATAAGCCGTTGTATGCGGCGCCTATCGTCCGGCGAAAAGGTCTGGAAGAGTTTGAAGCAATCTTCCAGTCGTTCAAGCAGGATACGCTCGGACGAATTCTGTTGGATTGGTCCCACCGCTTGCTGGATCTCTCGCACCTGAGTCCAGGCAATCTGATCACTCACGAACTGAGCTTTGAGTTGGCCGAGTAAATCCAGCCGCCGCGGACGATCGATCAATTCCGTATCCGCAATCGTATCAGCTGCTCGGGCAAAGAGGTAGGCGAGGCTGACTTGATCGCGTACATCTGCCGGAACCACGGCCAACGTCGTGTAGAAGAGACGGGAGACTTGTTTAAGGAGATCGCGGAGCAGTTCCTGCTTGGAGGCTTCTATGTTCGTAGCCACACCTATCGCACTTCCAGCTTCCCTTCCATCCCTTTGTCGCGATGGCTGGGCAACGGCCAGAGCCGTTTGTCGCAGTAGATGGGAAATATGCCAGGTTGAGGCGGCGTAAATGTAATGGTGACCGTCTTCCCGGCACTGACATCCTGTTCAACGGATAGTCTTCCCGCTGGTTCCTTGATGATAAAATTGTGTGGGATGATCGTTGTCACACTGGTCAGCGTCAGTTCAACAGGCTTTCCAGCTTCGACGATCAAATGGTTGGGGCTGTATGAATAGCTATCAAGCGTGACCGTGGCTCGTTGTACCCCGTCTGCCGTCATCGGGATCACTACAGGAGGGTCGGACTGGGAAGGCTCCGCTGTATGAACGATTGTCACGCCGATCAATGTGAGCAACCAGAAAATCACCGAAATGTAGAGCAATCGTCTAGGTGCCTTCTGCATGAGCCAGTTCTAACAGGAAGGGTGGGAATGGGTCAACTTTATCCAGGAGTTTCAGGTACTTCGGACGACTTGACCTTGGCATTTAGAGAGTTACTTCTTACACCACGTTGTCATGGCAGTTTCGATTGAGATGTATTTCAGGGAATCGGTTAGTATAATGACTCTCACTGGTGACTCATCCGAATGACAGGACGAGTACATAGTCGTGAAGGAGGATCTCGATGAAGTGGATGAAAGGCATATTTCTGCTTTTAGCTGCCAACGTTCTGATTATGGTGACGCTTTCGCTCACCGTGCCGGTGCTGATCAATGTCGTTCTTCCCATGTTCGGGGTCGATCTGCGAGGATCGGTCGACCTCAGCTCATTAGTCTGGGCTCTCGCCTTCGGTTTTGGTGGTGCATTTATCAGTTTGGCCTTCTCTAAACAGATGGCTCGGGCCATGTTGGATTGTCGCCAGATTACCCAGCCCCGGTCGCAGGCTGAACAAGTTATTTACGGCACCGTTCAGGAGATTGCACAACGGCTTCAAATTACGATGCCTGAGGTGTGGGTCTACGAGTCTCCCGATCCCAATGCCTTCGCGACCGGCCCCAGCAAGAACAACTCGATGGTGGCCGTTTCGACCGGCTTACTAAGCAACCTCCAGGAGCAGGAGGTGCGTGCTGTCCTCGCTCACGAAATGGGACACGTTTACAACGGGGACATGTTCGCGACGACCGTGCTGGCAGGGCTAATGAATACCTTTGTCTACTACATCGCGATGTGGGTGCGCCGGTTTTTTGCAGAACGTGATCAAGCGATGCTCGGTTTTGGGTTGTCGATCGTAATCCAGATTGTCGTAAGTATCATGGCCTCTGTCCTGATCTGCTGGTTCTCGCGTCAACGTGAGTATGGCGCGGATGCCTTTTCCGCCAAGGTGTACGGCAAGGATTCGATGATCTCAGCCCTTCGATCGATCGATCGATGGGTGACCCGTTCGCAGGTCGAGTACTCTGGGCAGGATGCGCTCGCGACGATGAAGATCTCCGGTAATTCATCGGGATTCATGCGTCTCTTTGCCACGCATCCGCCGATGGAAGCGCGCATTGATGCCCTAGAGAGGCTCTAACTACGAGGCGCCATATGAGTAGATTGCGCCATCCATTGGTGGGCTTGTTCGCAGGAATTGGCTTGATTGCCGGTGGTGGATCGAATGACCTACTTGAGCCAAGCCTAGCCCAGGCGACACAAGAAGGGACCACACTCATGGCAGCACAGACGTCCATGGTCTATGATTTTACGCTGAACGATATCGACGGGAAGCCGGTTTCCCTAAGCCAGTTCCGCGGCAAGGTGCTGCTGCTGGTCAACACGGCCAGCTTTTGCGGCAATACGCCGCAATATACCGACCTCGAAAAGATGTATGAGCAGTATCGGGAGAAGGGCTTCGAGATCTTGGCATTCCCCGCGAACAACTTCGGGCAACAGGAGCCTGGAACGAATGCAGAAATCAAAACATTCTGTTACACCAAATACAGCCTGTCATTTCCGCTTTTCAGCAAGATCAGCGTGAAGGGTAACGACAAACATCCGCTCTACCGCTACTTGACAGAACAGAGTCCGTTTTCCGGCGAAGTGGAGTGGAATTTCCAGAAGTATTTAGTCGATCGTTCAGGAAAGATCGTCGCACGATACCATCACCGCACGGCACCGCTCTCGGACGAGGTGGTTCGTGGAGTCGAAGCGGCGTTGACGAAGTAGCACTAACCCCCGGATTTCAGCTTGCGTAAAAACAATTGAGCCGAATACCGGTTTGCCTGGACCGTAATCTCAGTGCCAAGACCGCCCGACTCGAATTCTTCCATCTTGACGTACCTGCATACCCCGCTTGTTTGACTGCTTCACGCCCGACGAAACACGCTACTTTGCATCCTGGGCTCTCTCTATACAGAAACTGAAAATGCGCCAGGTTGAATCTGCAATCGTCTTCGGAGGATGCAACAGAATCTCGTCAATTTGAAAGCAGAACCGCATCATAATAGGCCAACTTCATCAGCCGCATGTGTTAAAAACTCGCGTGCGCGAGCCGCTACAGGCAGTTCTTTACCCCTCGTCCGAGGTATTCAATTTAGTAGTGTCGCACCTATATAAACACAGAACGAAGCAAACGAGGGTGCCGATCAAGAGTGGTTTATACCAATCTGATGACGCGTCATTCGTCTATTGGAGGATGCGCAATTATTCAGATGCAGAAGCGGACAGCCAAAGACAGAACGTACGGGAAAGGGCCATCTGCTAAAGCAGATGGCCGCGCAGTGGAACTAAGGCTTTACAATGCTAGCCGGGAGCGACTCGGCAAAGGAATGGTGAACTAGTGGCTATTATTACCGGCGGTGCTGGCGACGATATCTTGAACGGTGGGGCCGAGGACGACACCATTGATGGGCAGGCCGGTAACGATGAGCTCAATGGAGGGGCCGGCCAGGACTCGTTGTTTGGAGGCGCGGGCAATGATGTTCTCGATGGAGGAACCGGGGCCGATACAATGGCGGGCGGCGTCGGCGATGACACCTATGTGGTCGATAACGTCCTTGACTCGGTGGTCGAAGCTGCTGGAGAAGGATCCGATCGAGTATTCAGTTCGGTTGACTACACCCTCACCGCGAACACGGAGCTTCTGACATTGATAGCTGGCTCAGCCGCGGTGATTGGGACCGGCAATGCGCTCGACAACGATATTATCGGGAATCAGAACAACAATACCCTCATTGGCCTAGACGGCAATGATTTTCTCGATGGAGGAACCGGCGTCGATACGATGACGGGTGGCACAGGGAACGACATCTATGTGGTCGATAACGTCCTCGACACCGTGATCGAAGCTGCTGGAGAAGGAGTCGATACCATTATCAGTGCGCTGAGCTACACCCTCGGTGCCAATCTGGAGAATCTGACATTGAACCCTGGGTCAGCAGCAGCCGTGACCGGGACCGGCAATGCACTGGACAATTTGATCATCGGGAATGAGGGCAACAACATCCTCAGTGGTCTAGACGGCAATGACAAGCTCGATGGGGGGGGCGGGGACGATACGATACTGGGCGGCGCTGGCGACGACATCCTCGATGGGCTAGCCGGCAATGACAACATGCAGGGCGGCGATGGCCACGATGTGTTTGAGGGCGGGGACGGGAACGACGTGATGGATGGCGGTGCGGGCGACGACATCCTCATTGGCGAGGCGGGAGCGGATACCCTCATCGGCGGCACGGGTTACGACACCTATACCTACTTTGACCCAGGATTCGGCATCGACACGATCCAAGACACGGCGGCGGTGGCGGGCGAAGGCAATCGCATTCTGTTCGCGACGGCCGCCGTCGGGGGTCCCCTTACGTTCACGGAAGATCAAGTGGCCAGGACGCTCACGATCCAAGTGGGCAGCAGCGGAACAGACAAGATCATCCTCGCCAATTTTGATAAGACCGGCGCAAATGGATCGCTGGTGATCCAGCAAGTACAATTTTCCGACGGTAGCGTCGTCAATCTGCTGGATCTACTGAACGCCCCCCCTCCCGGCACCCCCAACCGAAGGCGATGACATCCTGACAGGAACCCCATTCGCCGATGCCATCAATGCGCTAGGCGGGAACGATACCATCAGTGCGCTGGCTGGGGACGATGTGGTCGATGGTGGTGCGGGCAACGACTTAATCGATGGTGGGGCGGGGGCCGATACGATGCTCGGCGGCTTGGGCGACGATACCTTTGTGGTGGACAATGCCGGGGATCTCGTGACGGAGAATGTGAACGAAGGCACCGATCTGGTGCAGAGCAGCGTGACCTTCACGTTGGGTGCTAATGTCGAGAACCTGACCCTCACCGGGACAGGGGCCATCGACGGGACCGGCAACGAGCTGAATAACAGCCTGACGGGCAACAGCGTCGCGAACGTGCTCAGCGGGGGTGTCGGGACGGATACGATGGTCGGCGGCGCGGGGGACGATATCTATGTGGTGGACAATATCGGGGATCTCGTGACGGAGAATGTGAACGAAGGCACCGATCTGGTGCAGAGCAGCGTGACCTACACGTTAGGGGCGAATGTTGAAAACCTGACCCTTACGGGCATCGGGGCTATCAATGGGACGGGGAACAGCCTGAATAATATCCTCACAGGCAACAGCGCCGCGAACGTACTCACCGGTGGGGCGGGCGACGATACCTATGTGGCGAGCACAGGCGATACGGTGGTGGAGGCCGCGAATGCAGGGACGGACTTGGTACAGAGCGACGTGACCTTCACGTTAGGCACCAATATTGAGAATCTGACCCTCACGGGGATCGGGGCCATCAACGGGACCGGGAATAGCCTGAATAACATCTTGACGGGTAACAGTGCGGCGAACGTGCTCAGCGGGGGCACGGGGGCCGATACGCTGCTCGGCGGGGCGGGCGACGATACCTATGTGGTGGATA
>Ga0194035_1000212_pt1 | contig 35056 bp, 31 predicted proteins | sample JunL2320m_MetaG_FD_148680 | JGI IMG/M metagenome (GOLD analysis project Ga0194035, IMG submission 148680) | Anoxic zone freshwater microbial communities from boreal shield lake in IISD Experimental Lakes Area, Ontario, Canada - Jun2016-L239-20m | ecosystem: Environmental > Aquatic > Freshwater >...
CCGCTCACGCTCAGGTCGGGTCATTGTTGCGCTGCGCGAGAACGAGCGTGCTGCACAGAGCTTCTCGGTGGCCACCGTGCGATCCAAGCTTGCGGCCTTCATGCTCAGCGGCGCTATCGCTGGCGTTGCGGGCGGATTGCTGGTGCACTCGAACCACGCGTTCAGCCTTTCTCAGTACTCGGTGGGCGAAAGCTTTGGTGTCTTTACGGCCGCCATCATCGGTGGCCTTGGTTCGATCACGGGCGTCATTATCGGCGCCGTGTACGCCCGCGTTTCGTTGCGTTTACCCTCGATCGAGTGGCGGCTGTTGTCTACCTCGGTGGGCATGATGTTCATTCTGTTGGTGATGCCCGGCGGGCTCGGCAGCCAGGTGACCAAGTTGCGTGACCTGCTCGCGAAGTTCTCGACGGGGCGTCGTGATGCGGCCGCACAGCAAGCCGCAGCAGCAGTAGCAGTTCAACGAGCGAGTCCGACAGAACCGCAAGCCAACTCCGAGGTACCGGCATGATCAAGGCGTTTCTCGAGGGGCTCAGGCACCCAATGGTATGGCTTCGTACCATCTGCGGTGGTGAGTCTGCTTTTCCGCTCATCATCCTGTTTGGGCTCAATGCTGTCGACGAACTCGACCGCACTGCGTTCGGCATCTTGCTGCCGAACATTCGCGAGGAATTCAACATCAACCTCACCACGGCGCTTGCACTCGTGGCTCTTGCATCGATCGCGGCACTCGCTTTGCAGGTGCCTATTGCCCAGTACGCCGACCGTTCAAAGCGCATCCCGCTCGCCATCATCGGCGCTCTGGTGTGGGGTCTGTTCAGCGGTATGACCGGACTTGCGATGGGTGTAGTGGTACTCACCATCGCCCGATCCGGCTCGTCGATTGGCAAGGCCGTCGTTGACCCCACGCACAACTCGCTGTTGGCCGACTACTACCCGATTGAAAGTCGTAGCCGGGTCTTCAGCGCCCACCGCGCCGCCAATGCTGTCGGCTCGTTTGTTGGCCCGTTGTCGGCCGGTTTGTTGGCGTACTACTTCGGATGGCGCACTCCGTTCTTTGTCTTCATGGTGCCCACCATCATCTTCGCCGTGCTTGCGTTCAAGATGCGTGAACCCATTCGCGGACGTTGGGAACGCGCCGCAACGGGCGCCTCGGAAGAGGTCATCAACACTGAAGAAATTCCGGCTTCGTTCGCCGAGAGTTGGCGCACCGTGCAAAAGGTGCAGAGCCTTCGCCGTATCTGGTGGTCACTTCCGTTTCTCGCTACAGCACTCACCGGATTCGTCACCCTTGCCTCGGTGCTCTACGACCGAGAGTTCGGCCTCGGCGAACGTGGTCGTGGGTTCGCCGCCGCAATCGCCGAGCCGTTTCAACTGGTGGGCATTGTGCTTGGCGCTCGGTTCGTCACCCGCAACTTCATGAACAACATGAAGGGCCTCATCCGCTTTCTGTCGTGGATCGCTGTCGGCACCTCGGTGCTGCTCGTGGCCTTCGCTTTGTCGCCCAACGTCGCAACAGCCATAGCGATGAACTGCGCGATCTCTGCCTCGCTCGCCACGCTTGGGCCGGGCATTCTGGTTGCGTTCTCGTTGGCCATTCCAGCCCGCGCTCGAGCCACTGGGTTTAGCGTCGCATCGTTGTGGGTCATCCCCGGTCTCGTTGTGCTGCCGCTCATCGGCTGGGTTGCCGACAAATGGAACGTACGAGTCGGCATGTTGGTGATGGTGCCGCTGTTCATCATCGGCAGCCTCATTTTGCGCAGCATCGCCGATGTCATCGACGCCGATATCGCCCAGGTGTGGCGCGCCGCAGCCGCTCGATCTGAGGCGCTGTATCAGCGTCGCGCCGGCGAATCCGATCTGTTGTTGGTGCGAGGCGTCGACGCCGGCTACGGCGGCCGCCAAGTGCTTTTCGGCGTCGACATCGACGTGAAAGAAGGCGAGATTGTTGCGCTGCTCGGCACCAACGGCGCCGGTAAATCAACGTTGCTCAAAGCCATGAGTGGCATCGTCGAGGCCGATCGTGGAGCCGTGGTGCTCGATGGTCGCGACATCACTCACGCTCCGCCAAACGAGATCGCGATGTTGGGTGTTTCGCAGATGCCCGGTGGAGCGGGAGTCTTCGGCTCGTTGTCGGTTCGCGAGAACCTGCAGTTGGCTGGGTGGACACAGCGCCGCAAGCGCGACGAGGTCGAGGCCAGCACCGCCGAAGTGCTCGAGATGTTCCCGATTCTGCAGCAACGCCTCGACGATGCATCGGCCAACCTCAGTGGTGGCCAACAGCAAATGCTTGCGCTTGGCATGGCATTTATCGCTCGCCCGCGCGTGCTGCTCATCGACGAACTGTCGTTGGGGCTCGCACCCATCATCGTTGGCCAACTGTTGCCAATCGTCGAGCGCCTTGCGGCCAGCGGGGTTGCCATCATCATGGTCGAGCAGAGCGTCAACGTCGCTTTGTCGGTGGCCAAGCGCGCCTACTTCCTCGAGCGCGGCACAGTTCGCTTCAGCGGGCCAACTGCCGATCTGCTCGCACGTCCCGACCTTTTGCGCTCGGTGTTTCTCTCGCACGCCAGCGTTGGCGACTCGGTAGAGCAAGTGTCTGTCGCCGCCGCCGAGGGAGAACCCGCGGTGTTGAAGGTCGACAACATGACGCGTTCGTTCGGCGGCATTCGAGCGGTCAACGATGTTTCGTTCGAGATCGCGCCTCGCGAGATCGTGGGCATCATTGGTCCAAATGGCGCCGGCAAGACAACCCTGTTCGATCTCATTTCGGGCTTCACGCCAACTGAGGTTGGCCGCCTGTTCTTGAGCGGCAAAGAGGTCACTGAAGCCTCACCCGCGGAGCGCGCCGCAGCAGGTCTTGGCCGTAGCTTCCAAGACGCCAAGCTGTTCCCAGAGCTCACCGTCAGCGAAACTCTCGCTGTTGCAACCGAGCGCTTCGTGAAGAGCCGCAGCATGTTTGCCGCAGCGCTTCGTTTGCCGCAGACATTCGACTCTGAGCAAAAGGTTTCCGAGCGAGTCGACGAACTCCTTGAGCTGATGGGCCTTACCCAGTACCGCCAATCGTTCATTCGCGAGCTGTCCACTGGCACGCGTCGGGTGGTCGATCTTGCCTGCCAGGTTGCGCACCGACCCACGGTGATTCTGCTCGACGAACCGTCATCGGGAATCGCTCAACGCGAGGTCGAAGCGCTCGCGCCAGTGTTGTTGCGGCTGCGTGCAGAGATGGGCGCGGCGTTGGTCATTATCGAGCACGACATGCCGCTGATCAGCTCGATCTCTGATCGCTTGATCGCGCTTGACCAAGGCGCAGTAGTCACAACGGGCACGCCCAGCGCGGTGCTCGAAGATCCACGAGTGGTCGAGAGCTATCTCGGAACCTCAGCTGTGGCAATCACAAGATCCGGAACATAATCCGATAACAAGGGGGAAGCTCATGCAACCAGTAAGTGCAGAAAGTGAAGCCAAGAAATCCACCACCCTGAAACGATTCGGGCCCGTCATCGGCCTCGTTGCAGCGGTTGCCATCGGCGTCGGTGTGTTGGTGATCTCGGGCGGCAAAGACGACAAGGTCGTTGCGCCTGTGTCTACCGAAGCCGGCGGATCATCGTCTACGCCAGGCACCGGTGCCCCCGGAGAGATTACCTATCCGATGAATTTCACGGAGGCCAAGGATGCAGGCGTCACGGTCGACTGGGGTACGCGCTGCGATACCACCACGGGCAAGATTGCCGTTCCCGACTTCTTCGCCTCGCAGTGTTACGTGCCATTCACCGGCGATAACGGCGGCGCCACCGCCGAGGGCGTAACCGCCGACGAAATCACCATCGCGATGTATCAGGGCCAACCGGGCGACGCGATCATGGCCTACATCACCGACGCAGTGCAGGTGTCCGACACCAATGCGCAGGCCACCGAGACGATGCAGAACCTGCTCAAGTACTACGAGACGTACTACGAGACATACGGCCGCAGCGTGAAGTTCGTGCCGTTTGTTGGCACTGGCAACGCGCTTGACGAGACCGCTGCACGCGCCGATGCGGTGCGCATTGCCGAAGAGATCAAGCCGTTCATGGTGTGGGGCGGTCCAAACCTCAACAGCGCATTTGCTGACGAGCTTGCCGCTCACAAAATCCTGTGCATGAGCTGTACTCCCGGCCAGCCACACGACTTCTACGCACAGCGAGATCCGTACGTGTGGGGCATCGGCGGCAGCGGCGATCAGGCCCAAATCCACGTGCTGGAGTTGATTAAGAACCAACTCGTTGGCAAGAACGCAACCCATGCGGGCGACGAATTCGTGAACAGCCCCCGCAAGTTCGGTTCGCTCTACCTCGAGAGCAGCGCCAGCTCGAAGATCTCGAACGATCAGTTCCAAAAGGGCATGGTCGATGCCGGTACCCCAGTAGCCGAGACCGTTGCGTACGCGCTCAACCCGGGCACCATTCAGCAATCAGCGTCGCAGGCCATCGCCAAGTTCAAGGCGGCAGGGGTGACCACCATTGTGTTCGACGGTGATCCGGTTGCGCCTCGTGACTTCACCAGGGAGGCAACTGCTCAGGGCTATTTCCCTGAGTGGTTCATCGGTACGTCGGCGTTGGTCGACGTGAACGCGTTCGCCCGCACGTACGACCAGTCGCAGTGGAAGCACGCGTTTGGGTACACGTCGCTGTCGGCTCGTCTCGCCCCCGAGACCACCGGCGCCTACGCGTTGTACAAGTGGTTCACCGGTAACGAGCCGCCAGCCAAGGACACGATTGCGTTGATCGCTCCATTCCCAGCGGTGTTCTATGCAGTGCTGCAAGGCATGGGTCCCAACCTTTCGCCGCAGACATGGAAAGAGGCGTTGTTCAACGCCAAGCCAACGCGCTCGGCGATTACACAGCCGTCGTTGTCGTGGGGCGATCAAGGCCGTTGGGCGATCAAGGACGACTACCACGGCGTCGACGATGCCACGATGATCTGGTGGGATCCGGCCGCAACCGGACTCGATGAGATCCGCAAGCCCGGCGTGGGTATGTACCAGTTCGTCGATGGCGGCAAGCGTTACCTGCCCGGTGAATGGCCTAAGACTGACAAGTTCTTCGACCCAACCGGTGCCGTCACGGACTACAAGACGGCTCCAGGTAATGAGAGCGCTCCTACGTATCCGAGCCCAGCGGGCTGATTGCTGAATCTGAAGTAGTGACGTAGTGAAGTAGTCACAACAGAGCGGAGCGATCAATTCTTGGTCGCTCCGCTTTTGTTGTTTTCAGGGCTCGGTGAGTTCCCAGTTGATGGTTCGCTGGCCAGCCTTGGCTAACGCAGCGTTTGTGCGACTGAAGGGTTTGCTTCCGAAGAATCCGCGGTGCGCCGACAGTGGTGACGGATGCGCCGACTCGATGATGGTGTGTCGCGAAGTATCAATCAAGGCCCTCTTCTTACGCGCCGCATTGCCCCACAACACGAACACCACGTGTTCGCGTTTGTTGTTCACCGTGCGAATGATCTCGTCGGTAAACGTCTCCCAACCATTGCCCTGGTGGCTCGCTGGTTCGGCGGCTCGGACTGTGAGCGTTGAGTTCACCAACAACACGCCCTGAGCGGCCCACTGTTCAAGATTTCCGTGCGACGGCGCGGCAACGCCGAGGTCGGTCGCGAGCTCTTTGAAGATGTTCGCCAGCGACGGGGGAATCGGCATGTCGCGCCTCACCGAGAAACTCAATCCGTGCGCCTGTCCGGCGCCGTGGTACGGATCTTGGCCCAGAATCATCACCCGCACGGAATCGCACGGCGTGAGTTGTAGCGCAGCGAGCACATCGGCCGGGGCGGGGTACACCACGTGGGTCTCGCGCTCGTGGGTCACGAAGGTCTGCAACGTATTCCAATAGGGCTTACTGGCTTCTGTGTGAAGCAGAGGGTCCCAGTCGCTTGCCATTGCTCCAAGTGTTACCACCGGACCCTGAACGCGAAAGAACCCGACGCGTGAGCGCCGGGTTCTTTCGATGTGCCTCAGTAGCGAATCTCAGCTATCGCTACCGTGGCCACTGCCCTTGAAGGAGCTATTACTTATTGGCGCCCTTGCGGTTGCCGCCTCTGTGGACGCCGTCGTCAATGGTGCTTGACGTAGCGCTGTCGTCGTAGACGCTTGATGAAGGCGCTGCGCCGTCGATGGTGCTGGTGGTGACGTACTCGTCTTCGTACTCATCTTCGTACTCGGCCTCGTCTTCTTCGTACATGCTTGATGAAGGTGCTGCGCCGTCGATGCTGCTCGAGGTGACGTAGTTGTCTTCGTCTTCGTACTCGTCTTCGTCGTCATACATGCTCGATGAAGGTGCTGCGCCGTCGATGCTGCTGGTGGTGGCGTACTCGTCTTCGGCCTCATCTTCGTAGACGCTTGACGACGGTGCCGTTGGATCAACACTGCTCGGCGTGCTTACTGGCGACTCGGAACCAACTGTTGTTTGCGAGGTCGGTGTCGTGACGGCGGGGCTGTCCTCGAACACTCGGCTCGTTGCCGATGCGATTCCGGTGATGCCGAACACTGCAGCTGCGCTGAGTGTGAGAGCGATCGTTAGCCGGCGGTTGGCTTTCAGTGATGGCTTCATTGGGGGTCCTTCTTTCGATTGTTTGGAGATGACACGCCTGCGAATCAGCTGTGGTTTGGTTACGTCCAAACAATTTCTGAAACTCGGCGGCAATGCCAGAACGCCACAAAAAGCAAGAGCGCACGTTGAACGTGCGCTCTTGCTTTACGGCGGATTGTGCGGGGTGTGCCCGCAGGATCAGGTCTCGGTAGAGAGGGCGACGAGGTGGCCGTCGAGCCCAATCGAGAAGTCGAGGTGCGACGTGTTGCCAACGGTGTTGAACAACGTTGGGCGGCACGTGATACGGATGCGATTGGATGGTGGGTCAACGACGCAGTCGTGGCCTGCGGATGCCGAATAGGTCACGAGCGACAGAACGCCGTTCTGAAGGTGCACAGTGGCCCTGCCACCAGTGGACGAGGCCGAGGCATCTTCGGTGAAGTTGGTCGGCACGGATGAACTGGTTGAGGGCACAGTGCTCATGGTGGTGGGCACCGTAGGTGCAGTAGTGGTGGCGGGAACCGTAGGTGCGGTGGTGGTGGCCGGGGCCGACGTCGTGGCGTGGCCGTGAGGCACTGTGTGTGCCGTGGTGGCGGGCACGTCGATGGGGCTTGGCGTCGTTGAGTCGGTACCGGTCTGCGGAGCGCTTGTAGAAGGGCTGCTGTTGCCGGGGTTGTTGGCGTTGCTGGTGTTGTCGGTGTTGTCGGTGTTGCCGTTGACGGTTGGGGTGCTGATGACCGTGCTCGACGAGGTGGTGTCGGCGTTGTTGACTGTGGTTGGCAGGGTGAGCACAACCTCGTCGCCGCCACCGTTTGCGGGAACGAGGCGCGAGCTCGATGGCGGCTGGTAGGCCGCCGCTGCAAAACCAACCATGAGGGTGACTCCAAGGCCACCAACAACGGCAGCGGCGCGTCGACGCTTGGCGACGCCCACGCGCTGTTGCAGCGCTAGGTATGCGCCGGCTTCGTCGGGGCCGTGGCCACCGAGTCGCTGCAGTTGATCCCGCAGCACCGAATCGTCGAAATCATTCATGGTGTACTCCTTCACCCAGTTGCCCGCGCAACGTGGATCGGCCTTGATGCAAATGAAACTTCACTGCGCCCTCGGAGATTCCGAGCGTTGCGGCTGTCTCGGCGACGGACAGGCCGTCGACATAGAACAGAGCAAGCGACAACCGTTGCTGGCGCGGCAGGCCTGCGAGCATCGCCGCGACTTCGTCGAGTTGGGGGGCTTGTACTTGTACTTCTGGCTCAGCGCCGAGGCGATCGACCACTCGTTGCTTGCGTGATTCACGGCGATGTTCGTCGCGCATGTTGTTGATGGCGACCCGGCGGATCCAGCCCACGGGGTCGTCGTACGACATGATCGAGCGCCACTTCAGGTGAGCTTTCACGAACGCCACCTGCACCGCATCGGCGGCGATTTGCTCGTTGCCGCATGCCACGGTGAGAGCGCGAACGAGGCGCCCGTGATGGGCGCGAAAGAGAGACTCGAGATCGTCGACCATTCGGATGTCGTTCATCATGGTGATAGTCACTGCTGAGGACACGCCGCTCGAGCGCGTTCGGTTTGGTTGACAGCCAACGTACAGTCAAAGTAATGCCGCTGCGTCGACTCTCCACTCTGCCCCGATCGAACCTTGCCACCTTGCCAACACACCTTGAGCAAGGCCCACAGTTCGAGGATGGCCCTCGATTGTGGATCAAACGCGATGACCTCACCGGCCTTGGGGCTGGGGGCAACAAGGCTCGAAAACTCGAGTATTTGTGCGGCCAGGCCATGGCCGAGGGCGCCAATTGCCTCGTCACAGTGGGTGCTGGGCAATCGAACCATTGCCGCATGACCGCCGCTGCAGGCGCCCGACTGGGGCTCGAAACCCACCTGGTGTTGTCTGGCGATCGGCCCGACACGCTTGTTGGCAATCAACTGCTGTCGCACCTCTTTGGAGCGCATCTGCATTTCACAGGGGCAGCAGCGTCGCATTGGGGGGCGCTTGAGATCGCCCGCGAGGCGCTCACCGAAGAACTCGCCGCCGATGGGTTGCGTCCGCACTCGATCCCAATTGGCGGCAGTACCGCCGTCGGCGCTTTGGGGTATCTCGCAGGGTTCCTCGAGATCATGTTGCAGTGCCAAGAAAGCGGGTTCGCACCCAGCGCCATCGTGTTCACGTCGTCGAGCGGAGGCACCCACGCTGGCCTACTTGCTGGCAAAGCGCTGTGGCGCAGCCTTGGCAACGAAGTTCCCGATGTTGTCGCCATCGGCGTCGCCAAGGGTGTGCTGATGGGGATGCCCGACGTCGTTGCGTTGGCCACGGCAACGTTGGCGCTCATTGGCGAGTCGGGCGTTGTGGCGAGCGACTTCGAGATCGACGCCGACTATCTCGGCGAGGACTACGCCATACCCACCGAGGGCGCCGATCAGGCCATTCAATGGGCAGCGCGCACCGGAGGCTGGGTGCTCGATCGCGTGTACTCAGGCAAAGGCTTCGCCGGTCTAATGGGCCACGTCGCCCAGGGCCGGTGGGGAGTGAACGACCATGTGGTGTTCATCCACACGGGTGGGCTTCCGTCGATCTTCGTCGATGGCGGCGTGCCGCTCTGAGCCCACGGGGCCCTGAAGAAACGTTTGACCTTGATCGATGGGCACTACCCTTCGCACCTGATGGACGTGGTACTCGCAATTGACATCGGTGGCACCAAGATGGCTGCTGGTTTGATGACTATGGCGGGCGAGCTCATCGATTTCGAACGGGTCGAGATTGACCACAGCCTCAACGCTGCTGGTGTGTTCGTCCAGCTGCGCGAGATTGTTGAGTCACAACTTGCTCGAGCTGTCGGGCACCATCAAGCTCGTCCCGTCGTGGTCGGCGTCGGTTCGGCTGGTCCGGTCACTCCAAACTGCGCCACCGTGTCGCCCCTCAACATTGCGGTGTGGCGTGATTACCCGCTGCGCGACCGCTTGCAGGCGATTACGCAGCTGCCGGTCTATGGCGATCTTGATGCCAAGGCGCTCGCGCTGGCCGAGGGCTGGGTGGGCGCAGCTGTGGGTCGCAAGAACTTCATGGCGATGGTGGTCTCAACGGGCGTTGGGGGCGGCATCGTGATCGACGGTCAGCTACTCGACGGCGCTACAGGCAACGCTGGACACATTGGCCATGTCATCGTCGAGCCCAACGGCCGCAGGTGCGTGTGCGGGGCGCGTGGTTGCCTCGAGGCTGAGGCCTCGGGACCTGCAATCGAAGCCATCACGGGTCGGTCGCCCACCGAACCCACCTACGACATCATGGTGCGCACGGGCAAGCTCGTTGGACGGGCCGTTGCCTCGGTGTGCAATGCGCTCGATCTCGATCTGGTGGTGGTGGGCGGCTCTGTTGCGCTTGGTTTCGGGGCCACGTTCTTCAATGCTGCGCAAGACAGCTTGTCCGAGCACTGCCAGCTCAGTTTTTCGCGCGGGGTGCGCATTACGCCCGCCCGACTCGAAGACCGCGGTCCTCTCATCGGTGCTGGCGCCGTGGGAATGCGCGGCATGCACCGCAATGCGCGGGGCGCCTCCGCCCGCTGATCTACCCGGCGCCATGTTGCTCGGGGCTACATTCGTCGCATGGTACGTCTGCTCAGTGACTTTCAGGATCGATCCGATGGGGTTGCGGTCATCGATGCCGTCGGAGACACCACGTGGGGCGAACTCAACGAACGCTCGAACCGTTTGATCGATGTCTTGCGGCGCGCCGGCGTGCAGCCCGGCGATCGGGTTGCGCTGCTCGCTGGTAACCGACGCGAAATTGAAGAGGTCTACGTGGCTTGTGCGAGCGCCGGTTGGCTCGCGGTTCCGATCAACTGGCACTTCGCCCCAGACGAGATTGCTTACGTGCTCGACGACAGTGGCTCGCGGGCGTTCATCGTCGATGGCGAGCTTGAGACTGTGGCAACTCAGGCGCTGGCGTTGACCCCCGATGCCGCGCCGCTGTGTCGCCTCATCATGTCGCCAACGCCGACCCCCGAATTTGCCGCGTACGAAGAGGTGCTCGGCTCAGCGAATCCGGCAGAGCCCGACGACCAGATGCTCGGTGGTGTGATGTTCTATACCTCAGGCACAACAGGCCGACCGAAGGGTGTGAAGAACACGGCATTCATGCTTGGTGCGCCTCCCGAAATCATGAAGCTCAGCGCAGGGGCGATGGCCTCGGTTGGTATTCCGTCACCCGGGCTCACGTTGCTGTGCGGGCCGCAGTATCACTCGGCGCAATGGGCGTTTTCGTTTCTTCCGCTGATCGCTGGCACCTCGGTGCTGATGCAACGCAAGTTCATTCCTGAAGAGACGCTCGAACTCATCGACGACTATGGCGTCACCAACGTGCATCTCGTGCCCACGCAGTTCGTTCGCTTGCTGCGCGTGAATCCCGACGCGCAAGATGCGTTCCATGGCGACGCTCTGCAACTCGTGTTACACGGGGCCGCTCCGTGCGCGCCTTCAGTGAAGAGGGCGATGATCGACTGGTTCGGACCCAAGATCTCCGAGTACTACGGCGCCACCGAAGGAGGTGTCGTCACGATCATCTCGTCGCACGAGTGGATCGACAAGCCGGGTTCGGTGGGCAAGGCGATGCCCATTGTTGAGCTCAAGATCGTTGCCGATGATGGCAGCGAGGCTGCTCGCGGCAGCGAAGGCGTCATTCATGTGCGCAACTTGTTGGGTACTGATTTCGAATACCTCAATGAGCCCGGCAAAACGGCCGAGGCCCATCCCGAGCCGGGGTTCTTCACGCTTGGCGACATTGGCTTTATCGACGACGACGGCTACCTGTTTCTCAGCGACCGCAAGATCGACATGATCATTTCTGGTGGAGTCAACATTTATCCCGCCGAGATTGAGGCGATTCTCATTGGGCATCCAGCGGTGCTCGACGCAGCGGTGTTCGGAGTGCCCAACGAAGAGTTCGGCGAAGAGGTCAGAGCCGCTGTGCAGCTCACTCCAAACACTCGCTACACGCCAGCGCTTGACCGCGATCTCAAGGGCTTGGTGCGCGCCAAGATGGCCGCATACAAGGTGCCAAAGAACATCGATGTGGTGGCCGAGATGCCACGCAGCGATGCGGGCAAGTTGCTCAAGCGCGAACTACGTGCACCGTTCTGGGAAGGCACTGGCCGCAAGATCTGAGCGCTAGCCCCCGAAGCTTCGGTAGATGCGTTCGAGCGGCCCCATGCCTAAGAACCGGTGCCACCATGCACCGATGGCGATGGCGAACACCCAAAAGGTAAGGCTCAGGATCAGTGCGGTGTCGAGTCCGGTTGAGCCAGCCAGGTGCATCCAGTGCACCACAACGTTGAATGCAATCGCGTGACACGCGTAGAGAGTGAGGGTCATCTGCCCGGCGTGTTGTAGGAGCCGAGTTGGCCACGCGGTGGGGAAGCGTTCGGTGATCGCTGAGATCACACAGAACGCGATCAGCGATGAGCCGATGGTGCCCACGGTGTAGAGCAAGCCGCGATCGAATGGGCGTGTAGAGAGCAACACCTGCCAGCGGTCGGTGGCGACACCACGGTCGGCGAAGCTGCGCACTGGTCGCGTGCCAACGGTCGAACCGGATTCGGCCAGTTTGAGACCAAAGTGACTGAGTGCATAGGTGCTTGCGAGCAGCGCAGCACCGAGCGCACCGAGGCGCAAGCGAAGCTGTCCGGCGAACGGAAGAAGACGGCCAAGCATGATGCCCACGCACAGAAACGCCAGCCACGGAAACAGTGGATGGGTGTAGCCAATGAAGGTGCGCAGCAGCAGGTTGCGCGGTGAGGTCATCTTGGGGTCGAGCCACGACACATCGTGACCAGTGCGGGTGTGCTCGTAACTGAACCAAGCAACGCCTGCGCCAATGAGCGCGCTGATGGCACCGACCAAGGCAATCCAGCGCAAGCGAAGGGTGAACAGCAACGCGCCCACCATGAAGAGTGCGCCGTAATAAAAGAGGATGGTTCCGGGCCAGATCCACTCAAGGAAGAAGCCGAACGAATACAACAGCAAACCGCGTCGGACGAGACGCCACCGGCTTTCGCGAATGGCTTCCCGATCGCCAGAGAGCCGGCTGCGGTTGGTGAGCAGCGTGATTCCGATGCCAGCCACCATCACGAACGTGGCCGCAAAACGGGTGCTGAGCGGACCCTGAAACGGGTCGAATAATCTCTCGCCGAATGAACGGTTGACGCCATCGTCGGAGCCGTTGAGGAAGCCGTGGTAGTTCAAAATGACGACACCCACCAAGGCCACGGCTCGGGTCACGTCGAGCGCGGCGATGCGTTTGTCAGTCATCGACCCATTCCAGTTCGTCGACATCGGTATTGATGAGCGGCCGCTGTACATCGACGCGATCGCCCAGACTGGGACAAGTGAGTTCGCGAGCAACGAACAGCATTGAGGTGTGCATGTGCGGTGGCTCGAGCAGCACGAGGCGACGATGATTGAAGTGGAATGGGCTGCGGCCATCGTCGAGTGCGTGAACGCCGTGTGCCGATCCGGCGCCTACGAGCACGAGATGGCCGTCGGCCGGGATGGTGACGCCGCGATAGCCAACGATGTCGCCAGCGTTGACCGCACGCGACGAGATGACGTCGGCGGTGAGGGAAAGCAGCGAGCGTTCGCCATGCCACAACGATGTGCCGCAACGAATCTGAAACTTGCGATCAGGGTGACTATCGATGAGCCGCGCGTATGCGTCGATGTCGAGGTGGCTCACGCTGATCGGTAGCCCGGGGTTGAGCCGGGGCAGCCACTGTTCGATTTCGTTCACGTGATCGGCCGAGGTGCCAACGAGCGGGAAGTGCACCGAGTACGCCACAGGGGTGCAGTGACCATCGCGGATCGCGTGCTCGAGCAGCGCCAGATTGTCGGGGGTGGTTCCGAAGCGACCCATGCTCGATTGCAGCTTGATGACCACGTTGCCGGTCCAGCCTTGGGTGTTGGCCGCCGATACGTGGTCGATGTCGGCCATCGTGAGCACAGCGGTCGGCGGCAGGTGGGTAGGCAGTTGGCCGACGTGCGGAGTGAGCACGATTGCCGTATGGGTATCGGGAACATCGTCGGCTTCGTACACACTGCCCACGGCGATCTGGTTGCTGAGTTCGCCCGCAATGGGCATCAGCGTGGTGCGTCCGAAGCCGTAGCCATTGCCCTTCACCACGGGAACGAGGCCTGGCCTGAGCGCTGCATGAGCGTCGACAGACTGCTGCCACGCCCGACGCTGAACGCTGAGACGAAGACTCATTGAGTCCAGACGGTAGTGCCGCCAAGGCCCAGCGAGGGGCACCGGGGCAATTCCCGAGTTGTTTGATCGGGATTATCGGGATATCGTCGCCCTCATGCGAACGCTCTTTCGATTCCCTAATCCGGTGAACGAAACCTCAGCCCGTTTAGTGGCTGGTGGAGCGGTGCTGCAGTGTCTGGCGTTCGTCGCTTTTCGGCAATGGTGGTTGCTGATTCCGCTCACCTACGGCTTTGTTGCCCGTGTGCTCACTGGCCCAACGCTGAGCCCGTTGGGTCAGCTGTCTACCCGTGTACTCACACCGCTGATCGGTGGCGAGGCCAAGCTTGTGCCCGGCCCACCCAAGCGTTTCGCTCAGGGCATCGGTGCTTCGCTCTCGGTGGGTGCCAGCATCGCATGGGGTTTCGGTAACCACGGTCTTGCGGTGGCGCTTGTGGCGGCCATCGCGATGGCGGCCACGCTCGAGTCCGTGTTTGCTTTCTGCCTCGGTTGCGCGATCTTCAATCGGCTGATGCGTTGGGGCATCATTCCCGCCGAAGTGTGCGAATCCTGCAACGACTTGTCGCGTCGTCTTGCGTCGTCGGCTGTCTAGCTCGGTCATCTATTTCTTGGTGCGAGGCCACGACGTGAAGTCGGGCATCAGCGCATCAGCCGAACGCTCTCTCAATGCGCCTGCGGTGAGACCAGCGCCGTACGCCATGTCGTCGAGCAAGCGCAGCGCCACATAACGCAACGGACCGATCGATGGCCGTTTGTTCACCCAGTCGAACGATGCAGGCACGAGGGCAGCGGCCAACACCGCGTAGCGCGCCCGCTTGGAAACCAGCGCTGCAAGAGCGGCCAGCGGCCACCACGCACGGATCACGGCAGAGGCCAACGATCGTCCAGCGAACACATGACCAAGGCCAGCGAGCCGAATGGCCTCGCGAGTTCCATCGGGGATGGTGCGTAGTTTGCGGGCTAAGAGCGCTGTGGTGGTCACTGCGATGAGCCCACCCACGATGGGAAATCCGGTGGCGATTGCCAACCAGGTTGCAGCGCTCCATCCGCTCACCCGTACTGGCGCAAGCGAGCCTGCATGGCGACGAGCGAGCGGAGCGGCAGACGTGCCGTAATCGAAGCGCTGCTTTGCCCACGCCTTGAGCGACGAGCGCGGACGATGAGTGACGGTGACGGCAGGCTCGAAACGCACGCTGTACGCGGCTTCGTCGAGTCGCCACACCAGATCGACGTCTTCGCCAACGCGCATCGCCGTGTCGAAGCCGCCCACCTCGCGCAGTGCGTTGACCCGGCAGACAAGAGCGGCTGATGGCACATAGCTCACGCGTGTCCCGGCGCGCACACGAGCGGGATTGGGCCCGAGGTCGAGGGGGGAGTGCAGCATTTCGTACTGCTCAAGAAGCGAAGCGCCGGGCATGCTGGCCACGCGTGGGGCCACGAGAGCTACGCGGTCGTTGGCGAAATGATCGAGCAGTGGTTGCAACCAATTGGAACCGAGATCTACGTCGGCATCGATAAACGCAACGAGGGGCGTGGTGACCAGGGCAAGGCCGGTTGATCGGGCTGCGCCAGGTCCGCCGTTGGTTTCTCTGCGGATCATGGTGGCGCCCGCGATGGCGCCGAGCGGAGGCTGTGATGCGTCGTCGACAATGAGCACGGCGGCCAACCCATTCGCCGCCTGTGTCTGACACTGCTGCACAAGCCGGTTGAGGTCGGCTGCTTGGGTGTTGAACGCAGGGATCACCACAGTGACCGCAAGCGCCTCTGAGGTGGGTAGTGGATCGGGTCGGGGGTGCACGACGCCACCGTCGAGTAAACGATTGATGAGGGTGTTGTTGCCCGCGTTGCTCGGCACCTCGTCGCCCCGCTCGATGGAGTCGACTAGCTCGCCGCCTTTACTCGTGAGGCGGAGCAGCTTTAACGGTGATCCGCCGATGAGCACGGTGCCGTCGCCTGCTCGACGAACCGATGTGTCGAACTTGTATCTCACGACGACCGCCACTTGGTGACATGGGTAGTTGCATCGGCAACAAGTTCGCTGAGTAACGCCGCGCCTTCGCCGCTGTTGGCGCCAGTGGGATCGCCAAGCACGCCGTTGGGGCTCACCGATACGACACCGCCCGCACGAAGCTGGGGCAGCAGATCGCGCAGAGCGTCGGTGCGGCCTGGCTCGAGTGCCTCGGTGCGAACGAGGTGCGGCGCGATATCGAGCATCAACGACGTCTCGGTGCGACCGGCGTGAGCGTCGGCGCCTTCGATGCTTGGCCACCACGACGTGACTCGCCGGCCTTCGGCAGTGAGCACAGCGACAGCGCGTTTGATTGCGTCGAGGTTGCCGCCATGACCGTTGATCAGCGCTACGCCGGCGCTCCAATCGGCGGATCGCACGATCTCAATAATCACTATCTCAAGCGCGGCGCTACCGATTGAGAGAGTGCCCGCAAAACCTTGATGCTCGCCGCTGGCAGTGATGCCTAGCGCTGGAGCGACCAGTACATGCGGCAGCGCCGAGGCAACGCCATCGGCCACCGCGCACGCGATGCGAGTGTCGGTGTCGAGCGGCAGATGCGGACCGTGCTGCTCGCACGAGCCAAGGGGTACAAGCACGATTGGTGGCTGGCCATCGGCGTGATTGAGCTGGGTCCAGGTCGCGTCGCCCAGCTGTGGTGCGTGGGGCGACGGCTGGCTTGAGGTCATTGCCACGAGACGCTACGCGTCGCCCACGCAGAACTCGAAACCCTCGCGCGAGCCCACATAAATGCGGCCCTTCCAGATGGACATTGACGACTCAACATTGGAGCCAATGTCGATCTTCCATTTGAGCGTTGGCGGCACCTCGGTGTCGTGAATTTCCCACGCGCGGATAACGCCTGCCCCGTCGGCCTGCAGGAGTGTGTCGTCGATAACCGACGGCGAGCTGAGCGTGAAGCCATTGATCTCAAGTGTCCAACGGATGGCGCCAGAGACGCGGTCGAGCGCATAGATGCGCCCGAGCTTGGTGGTCCAGATGACGATGTCTTTGTACAACACCGGGGTGGACCACGTGCCACTATCGGGGCCGCGATACACATCGACGCCCCACACCAATGGGTCGTCGGGTTTCGACGGGTCGAGCTTGAGCAGCTGCCCCATCTCTCGGCTGCGTTTCGTATTTCGGTCGACCTCGACGCCTACGTAGAGAAAGCCCTGTGCATCGGCGACGATAGTTGAGTCACTGTCGTCGCCAGTCCAAAAGCGAAACACGCGATGCACCTCGCCCACACCGGTGCGCAAGCTCGAAAGATCCCAACCTTGCACGAGGCCGCCGCTGCTGTTTACGTACACAATGTCGCCGCTCATCACGACGCTGCTTTCAAGGCTCACTCGGCGAGGGTCCTGCTGCCCCAGATCGCGGATCAGCTGGGCGTCCCAACCCTGCACGCGAGCAACCATGCTGGGGTCCACGGTGACAGATCCGTCGGCCGCATACGCTCGATTGAGCTTGGCGATGTGAAGCCAGCTGTTCTCGCCGCCCTCGATGAGGTAATCGTTGATGACGAGCGCAGCGGCATCCCAGTCGTCGTTGTGCATGCCATCGTTGGTGTGGCCGTCGATGCTCCACAACTCTTTGGCCTCTGCACCGTCGAAGCTGATGACGCGAAACTTGTTGTCGCGCGAGCCTTGGTAGATCAGCGGATAGCCATCGGGGTCAACCGTGACCGTGCCCTTGGCGAGATCGGCGGTTTGAAACGGCGCAATGATGTCGAGCCCGGTGGCTGCATCGACAAAGTGAATCTTGTAGTCATAGGCACCGAACACCACCCACGTGCGGCCCTTGCGCTCGAACACTGCTGGTTGACCCGTCCATCCGGTGCCGCACCACACACGGGTGATGCCGTACTCGGCGCTGGGCCCGCACATCTTCACGCCGTTGGCCGGATACCGCCACAGCACTTTGGGGTTGGTGGGTATCGGGCCGGTGCCGTAGTACGAGCGGGTTGGATTACCTCGAAAGGTGAGCACGCCCTGAACGCTGTCTCCCCACGGTTGACCAATGGTGCTGGGGTCGACCAGTACAGAGGGTTGCGTGGTGGCAGTGGTTGTGGAAGCAAGGGTGCTGCTTGTTGGCTCGCTAACGGAAGCCTCGGTAGCGGGAGCCTCGGTGTGGTCGACGGCAGAGCTCGGCGGAATGGTGATCGAACTTTGCGCGCATCCTTGGGCCGTGATCGCGATGAGAGCGGCGGCGACAATTCGTGCACCCGACCTTGCCATCATCTGGCTGACATTAACGGTTGCGGTAGCCCCACTCGGACAATGCTTCGATGATGCGATCAGCCGCGGCCGCTGGATCGAGGGTAACGGTTTCGCCGTGGCTGACGGGAGTATCGGTAGCAGTGATTGAGCGGATGCGATCGAGCGCCGAGGCGCCCGCTGGCATTGGAATCACTCGCGGCCGCGGCCGGTACGGACGCGCCGGGGCGGCAACAGTTTCGATGGTGTGCTGCGCTGGTCCAGCGATGATTTCGACGTGATGTTCGCGCAACAGCGAGCGCATCGAGGCGCGTCGCAGCATGGCGGTAGAGCCCTCTACTGAGGCCACGATGGGGCCGACCAGCGCGAGTCGTTCGCGGCGCCCGCCGTCGACGCGCCGCAGTGCAGTGGTGTCGGTGGCCGAACGCAGATCGATGGCGATAAGGCCGAGTGCTTGCGCGGCATCGAGCTCATGAGCGAGAAACGCTGGAACCGAACCTGTGCCACGGTCGAGCGAGTAATCGCCGCACCACACCATTGAGGCGTCGTTGAGTTGTTCGGCAAGGCAGGTGGCAACCACGCGGCTTGGTGTGCCGAACGGTAGATCGATGCGGATGGCTCGATCGGCTCCGGCAGCGAGAGCATCGCGCAACACTGCGTCGGCTGCTGGCGGACCAACCGTGATCGCGAGCACTTGCTCGTTGCTGGCTGCGCCCCACGCATCGCGGCAGCGAAGCGCCCACTCGAGCGCGGCTTGATCGGCCGCCGACACACCAGCGAAGCGGGCATCGGGGGCGACGGGCACGCCGAGCAGATCGAACTCGGGTCGTTGGTCGACCCACTTGAGGCAGACCGCGATCATGTGCGCTTGAAGACTACGCCGTGGCCGCCCTCGGGGTAGTTCCAGGTAATGGCCCCTTCGCGGTTACACACGAGATAGCAGGTGCCGCATTCGAAGCACTGTTCGTAGTTAAACAAGATGCCGCCATCGCTGGTTGGCACGAAGAGTTTGGCGGGGCACGCGACGACGCACTCGCGGGTGCTGCAGTCGGCGCACACCGCGCCATCAACCACGATGTGTGCGTTGTGGTGCACATGAAACGCGGAAGTGGCGATGCGATCTTCGAACGAGATCGTGGGCCACGATGGGTCTGGGTTGATGCGGTTGGCTGGACTTATCACCAGAAACTCCTGAAGCCGATCCATGTGTCGCGAACCATGTGTGTCCATTTCAGGCCAGCGCGTTTGCGCTCTTGCTTGACGATGTGGCCAAGGCCCGGTTTCGGATCTGGATTATCGACCCGAAACATGCGCTCGGCAATTGCGTTGGCCATACCCGGGTAGCTGTGTTGCACGCGATCGGACAGCACGAGCGCGGGGACCTTGCGCAGCTTCTTGTGGTCCTTGAGCACAAAGGTTTGCTCGAGTCGACGTTTGTAGCCACGCAGACCGGCAGCCGATGTGTCGCCGGCATTGAGGGCCTCGACAGCAGCTTCGCCCGCGTACATGCCGCTGGCGAATGCGAAGTTGACGCCCTCGAGCCAGATGCCCGCAGCGAGACACAATGCGGCAGCGTCGCCGGCCACCATGATGCCGTTACCTGCAAGCGTGGGGATCATGCTGAGGCCAGCCTTGGGAATGAGATGCGCCGAGTATTCCTTGAGCTCGGCTCCCTCGATGAGCGGTGCCACGGCCGGATGCAGCTTGAGCGTTGCGAGGATTTCTTCGGGACGCTGCTGTTGTGCGGTGAGTTTTGAGAGCTTGAGCACAAGGCCGATGGCGATGGTGTCGAGGTTCGTGTAGATGAACCCGCCGCCGTTGACTGATCCGGTGCAGCCGACGATTTCGATGTCGACGCCCTCGTTGCCGCGTACGCCGAATCGCTCGTCGATCACGTGCTTGGGAAGCCCGAGGGTCTCCTTCACGCCGAGCGTGTAGTTGTCGGCGTCGACCGCGCCGTAGAGGCCTTCTTGCTTCGCAAGGAAGCTGTTGACGCCGTCGCATGCGATCACGATTGGTGCGGTGAGATCGCCATCGGGTCGATCGGTGGTTACGCCGCTGACGTGACCATTCGCATCGTGCAGCAGCCCGGTAACCGTGGTGCTGCAGATGAGGGTGGTGCCGGCCTCGACCGCAACATCGGCCAGCCAGTGATCGAAGTCGGGGCGGTACGCAGTTGCGCCGTTGTACGGCGGGTGACCCCACGCTTGCGTGCGAAAGTCGACGTTGAGCGCCTGCGTTTCGGTCATGATCATCGTCGAGCGACGGGTGATCCAGCGTTGGATCGGCGCGTGCAACCACCATTCGGGGATGAGCTCATCGAGAATTCGCGGATAGATGACGCCGCCGTACATGTTCTTGCTGCCCGGGAACGGACCACGCTCGATGAGCGCTACTCGCTTGCCGGCTCGGGCGAGCACGATGGCCGCGCATGATCCAGCAGGACCCGCGCCTACAACGATTGCGTCGAAATCAGACATTTGCATCGAGCTTGATGAGGAGTTGAGCAACCACGTCGTTGGCGTCGCTCACGATGGCGAGATCGGCAAGCTGCATCATCGGGCAGTGCGGATCGAGGTTCACACTGATGATGTGCTCGGGTTGACCGAGGCCGCTGGTGTGCTGCACGGCACCGCTGATACCGAATGCGATGTAGAGCTTTGGATCGACGACCACGCCGGTTGTGCCGATCTGGCGTTCGTGCCCGATCCAGCCGCGGTCGGTGATGACTCGAGTTGCGCCTGTCGACGCCTCGAGATGGGAAGCGACCGACGCGAGTTGCGCAAAGGTTTCGGCTGATCGCAGACCAGCGCCGCCACCAAGGATGCGCGGTGACTCGGACAGATCCATTGTGGCGACATCTGGAGGAAGCACTTCGAGTACACGGGCATCGCTGGCCGACAGCGAGGCGTTGTCGAACCCAAGCGTGGTGACCGGCACCGGAGTCGCTGCTGGGGCGGACTGATCGACACCGCGCACGCCGGGTTGCAGCGTGGCGACGAACGAGTGATGCGGAGCAATGTCGTTCACGACAAGCCCACCATTTCGGGCGAGCTCGATGCGTTGCGCTGTGACTGACAATGCTCCGGCCCACAGGCTGCGTTGCAGCGTTGCTGCGATGCGTGGGGCCAGGTCACGCCCGTCGGGCGAGGCAGGCAACACAATGCGTGGTTCGTTGGCGAGATGAGGGGCTAACGCCGAAGCCCAAGCCCCGGGGGCAAAGCTGACTGTCTCGATGACGCGGATTTCAATAGCGATATCGGCGCACAGGTCTGCGGCGGCTGAGGTATCGGAGCCGATGAGAAGGGCACGACCACCGCATTCGGCGATGGTCTCAAGGCCGCCCAAGGGCAGGACACCTTCTCGAACGGGAATGACAGCAAGCATCGTCTGCAGGCTACGAGGCTCGGGGCCGATACCGAAAGCGGAACGCGCAGATTACGGCAGGAGGCCGGCGGCTTTTCGCTTCTTGCGGAAGTGCTGCACGATCTCGAGCAGACCGCTGAAGGCGACCGCAGCGATGAACGCAATCACGAATGCCTTGGTGTGGCTCTCTTTGAACCGTTCGCCCGCAATAAATCCGAGAATCGCCGCGTATGAGGCCCATACGACACATGCGAGGCCGACGAAGATCGCGAAGCGCCGACGCGGTTGACGTGTGATGCCGCTGCTGATAGTGACGACTGTGCGTCCGCCGGGGATGAAACGCGCAGTGAGCAACAACGATCCGCCACGAACACGGAGTTGGTCGTTTGCCCATTCAAGCTTGCGCGCTCGCTTGTCCTTTTTGGCGTACCAATTCTGAATGGGTGTGCTGAAGCGATGCCCGATCGCATAGGCGGTGTTATCACCGAGCGCAGCGCCAGCGGCACCGAGAAAAATCACTGCAGCAATGTTGAGATGACCTTGGCCGGCGGCGATGCCGCCAAGGATGACAGCCGTCTCACTGGGAACTACCGGAAACACTGAGTCGAGGAACGCGATGAAGAAGATGATCACGTAGAACCACTGCGAAGTGGACACCTTCTCAAGACCATTGAAGAGATCGTCCAACACTGCCAACACTGCCAACATGCGCTCGCACGCTATCCGCGTCGAGCGGCGTTCTTCGTGGCAGCGGCCTGCGCCGCTGTCTTAGCGGTGCGAGCCCGACTTGGGACCGCGAAGTTTGGCTGGCTTGTTCGGCCCTCCGGTGCGCTTCTTGCGCTCAGGCTTGCGCTTTACGAAACGCAGCGCAGTCCACGTGTCGTCGATGGCGCACACCTTGTTGTCGACCCAACCACGGCGCTCGATTGTGTCGCGCACATTGTCGTCGGTGACGTCGGTGTCAACTCCGCTGGCCTTCTTGGGCCAAGCGATCCAGATTGAGCCACCGGGAACAATGGCGGCAACGAGCGCGGGCCAATTACTCACGAGGCCCGACTGGCGCTGATGAAACGCAACGATGATGTCGAGCGGAGGGCGAACGCGGTTGGCCCACTCGACAGCCAGCGGTAGCTCGCCAAGGGTTTCGCGAAAATCGGCGGGCGCGTTCACGACGCACAAACGTGTGCCCTCTTGTATCTCAAGCTTGAGAACAAGGGGGATGTCGTTGAGTTCAGGCATGGCAATGGTCCTCAGGCGCGACCCATAATTCGGTCGACTGTGATCTCGATGGCCACCCGGTCGAGGCGTTCGCCGGGCTGTCGATACCGAGCAGCGTACCCCGCTACGGCTGCTGCAACGCTTGAGTCGTCGGTTGCGAGACGCACGGAGCCTTCAAGGGTGAGCCAGCGTCCGCCGTCTACCTGTGACACCGCGGCCCTGCCGCCGCGTGCAGCGTTGCGGGCTTTGGTCGATGGAGCAAATGTGATGACCCGAACCAAGCGCTCGGCTGGCGAGTAACTGAAGCCCACAGGAACCACGTGCGGGCTGCCATCGGCGCGCATTGTGGTGAGGCTGGCGAGGTGGCGTTCGGCGAGGAACGCAAGCACGGCGTCGCCGGGATCTGCTGGGTCGATCATCAGTCGGCACCGATCGCTTTCAGGAGGTCGAGTTTGGTTGCCCGCCAAGCGGGGATGACTGCGGCGAGTACGCCAACGACGAACGCGCTGAGCACGATTGCGGTGACCGCAGTAGTGGGAATCACATATTTCGAGAGGCCCTGATCGCGCAACGCAACGATGACGATGAAGCCGAGCACGAGTCCGAGCACCACACCAACGATCGCGCCATAGAGCGACGTGAGCACGCTCTCCCATCGCACGGTTGTGCGCACCTGTCGTTGGGTCATGCCGACCGCCCGCAGCAGCCCGATCTCTCGGCGTCGTTCGTAGACGGCAAGGAGCATGGTGAGCACGATGCCGAAGATGGCGATGATTACCGACAACGCCAGCAGCCCATAGATAAAGAACAGGCTGCGATCGATGATGTCGCCGCGGCCGTCGATGAACTGGCCACGGTCTTGCAGCGTGCCGATGCCGTAGGTGGTAATCGTTGCATCGACAGCCGTACGGAAGTCTTTGTCTGAGACCCCGGGTGCGCGAGTCATGAACACGAAGCCAGCGAGGTTGCTCACTGAGGTTCCGTTGAGCAGATCGCGGTGCACCACACGCGCTTGCGCAAGATCGCTCGAGGCGTAGATGCCTTGAACGATCACGGTGATGTCGGTTTGACCCACGCGCAGCGCAACGGTTGAACCGAGCGCAAGCTTGGCGCGCTTCGCCTCGCCCGTGCTGACCAACAACCCTCGTGGGGTGAGCGTTGCAAACGAGCCCTCGACGAACTTGTAGTCGAGAATGCCTTCGGCCGTGGCCGGGTTCACGGTTGTGGCAAAGAAGCCTTTGTTGTCGTCGACGTTTTGCAGACGGGCGAATCCGAGGCCGGTAGCGGCGCCTACTTCGGGGATCTCGTTGAGCGTGTCAACGAACGCTTGGCTGAAACTGAGCGAGCCACCGTTCGATGAGTTGATGACGTACTCGCCGAGAAACTGCTTGCCGATGGTGTCGCGTAGTTGTTCCTTGATCGAGGCAGCAAACACGCTGGCGCCGGTAACGAGAGCCACGCCGATGAGCACGGGCGCTGCAGTACGAGCGGTGCGCCGCGGGTTGCGCTGCACGTTGGCTCGAGACATCGCTCCCGTGATTCCGCGCAGGCGCTCGACGGGGCTGCCAAGCACTCGCGAAATTGGGTTGGCCATCACCGGCCCGAGGAGCAATACGCCAATGAAGATGGCGACAACGGCAACGCCGAGCAACACCGAGTCGGCGCCACCGAGCACGGCAGCGATGGTTGCCACGCCAAGTGCCGCGAACGCTGCGGCAGCAATGACTCGCCGCTTGTTGCTGCGCGGTTGCTCGAACGCCGATTCAGTCATTGCTGCCACCGGAGGAATGCGAGCGGCGGCGATAGCGGGCACGGCTGCTGCCAACAGCGTGGTGAAGATTCCGGCGATCAACGTGACGACAACGGTGCCGGATGTGACGATGAGCCCTCGTGAGGGCACGCCGAGGCCCAGCTTGTTGAGCGCCACCTGAATGCCAACGGCGAGGCCGGCTCCGGCGACGAGGCCCACCACCGAGCCGAACAATCCAATGACCGTCGCCTCGGTCAACATCATCCGGGTCACCTGTCGGCGACTGGCGCCGATGGCGCGAAGCAGCGCATTTTCGCGACGGCGCTGTGCCGCAGTAATCGAGAACACGTTGTAGATCACGAAGCAGCCAACAGCGAGGGCAATGAACGAGAAGATCGACAGGAAAATGGTGAAGAAGCCGAGACCCTTTTGCACCTCGGTCTGGCTTTGCGCAGTGATTTGAGGGCCGGTGAGCACTTCGGTGCCGGTGGTTGTGGATACGCCGTCGAGCGCTTCTTGGATACGTTGTGCGAGCGCCGTGTCGGACAGCGAGCCATCGCTGCGTACCAGGACGGCGTCGATGAAACCGGGCTTGGCGACGAACTCCATTGCGGTCTCGTCATCGAAGAGCGCCCATGTGGCATCGCCCGGTGTCGCGACGTTGTTGTATTGCGCGAGGCCAACAAGTGTGAATGATCGAGAGCCGGCCTCGGCGTTGACCTTCACCGAATCGCCCAACTCGTAGTTGCCGTCGGCAGCGGTTTGATCGTCAAGCACCACTTCGTTGGGGCCGCGCGGCGCACGCCCTCTGGTCACTGTCCACAACGACAGGTCGCCTGAGTTGAGCGTGCCGCCCGATGTTGCGCGAGAGATGCGCGCAACTGGCTTCGAGTCTTTGCCGATGACGACTGCGTCGCCTTGCACGAGCGCTTGCGCGTCGGCGACGCCGGGGACCGAGGCTGCAATCGCAACCGCATCGAACGTGACCTTGTCGCGGATCTCGAACCCGAATGCCGTCTCGACAGTGTTGGCCGCTTGCACGTATGCATCGACCTTCTCGTACGACTTGGCAAACAGCGCGTTGAACGTGCCCTCGAGCGTGTCGCGAAACATGAAGGTGCCCGACAGGAACGCTGTGCTCACGATGATGGCCAACGCCGTAAGCAGGATGCGCCCAAAGCGGGCGGTGACATTTCTGAGGGCGAGGCGCAGCATGGTCGGGTCAGGCGCGCTTGATCGAAATGTGGGTGGAGATCACGTGGTGGAGATGGCTGCGAGAATGTCGGACTTCGCTGCTTTGCGAGCAGGCCACCAGGCAGCGACAATCGCGAAGATGACTGCCGCAATTGCGAACGACAGGATTGATGCAGGCGACACGCTGAACACGGTGAAGCCTTGGGGTCGCAGCGCACGTACCACGATCCACCCCAGCGCCACGCCGAGACCGGTGCCCATCAAAGCGCCAAGCACCGCGGTGACGATGGCCTCCCAGCGGATGCTGCCGCGCACTTGGCCGCGTGTCATGCCGATGGCGCGCATGAGGCCGAGTTCGCGTCGACGTTCGAACACCGCAAGCAGCAGTGTGAGCACGATGCCGAGCACTGCAATGAACACCGACATGAGCAGCAGCGCATAGACGAAGTTGAGAATGCCACTGACCTGATCGACCTGAGCCTGCACGAACTCGCCCCGGCTCTGGAGTTTGGCGGTGGGGTACTGATCAGTCACCACCTTGATGGCTGCGGCAGCTTTGGCTTCGGACACGCCCGCCTTGGTGAGCGCGAAGATCTGCACATCGAACAGGCTGACACCGCGGCCGTCGAACAACGCGCGATCGACAATGAAGTTGCCGAAGGTCTTGTTGTCGAAGATGCCCGCAACCTTGATGGTCTGCGTGGAGTTGTCGAGGAACGACACCGAGAGTTCGCTGCCTACCGTGAGGCCATCGCGATCGGCTTTGTCTTTGGACACCAAGATGGTGGTGTTGTTGAGAGCGTCCCAACCGCCTTGTGTGAACTCAAAGTTGAAAAGTCCGACGGCGTGCTTGGGATCGACGGTGATGACGCCTCTGGCTTTCGGCGTTCCTTTTTCAACGACTCGAATCTGGGCGATGCCCAAGCCGGCTGCATCACTGACTTCGGGCAATGCGTTGAGTTCGTCGGTGAGCTTGGTGGGTAAACCGCCGAATCCTTGACCATCGCCGGTGCTGATTGCGAAGTTGCCCGTGAACTGTTCGCCAATCGTTTGGCGAATAGAACCCTGAAGCGATGAACCCAGCGTGGCAACAGCAACGAGCAGAGCGAGGCCGATGCCGAGCGCCGCCGCGGTGAGCGCGGTGCGTTCGGGGCTGCGCGCAGCGTTGCGAACAGCGATCTCGCCGGTGACACCGCGAAGTGCGGTGAGTGGACGCTGCAACAATCGTGTGGTGGGGCCCACCGCGATTGGTCCGAGAGCGATGAGCGCAGCGAACAGCGCCCCAACACCAGGAGCTAGCCACACTGCTGAACTGTTGAGCCCAAGCACAGTGCCGATGACAGCGACAATCATGAGGACGGCGCCGGTAATAATCCTGCGGCGAGAGAGGCCCGAGCGGTCGATGCTGACATCGCGCAGCGCAGCGAGCGGTGGTACGCGTCCAGCGCGAAGAGCGGGCAAGGTGGCACACAAGATGGTGACGAGGAAACCGACGATGAAGGTAATGACAAACGAACCGGCATTGATGGTGAGCTTTGTGCCGCTGGGGCCGTTGCCGACTGCTTTGAGCAGACTGAGAATGAGCGAGGCAAGCACGACCCCGCCAAGGAATCCGAGCACGGCGCCGACGATTCCAACGACGCCTGCTTCAACGAACAACGAGCGCACGACTTGGCTACGACTCGCGCCGATAGCGCGCATGAGCGCACTCTCTTGTTTGCGTTGCGCCGACGTGATGCGGAACACGTTGTAAATCACGAAGCTGCCGACAAGCAGTGCAATGGCGGCGAAGATGGTGAGCACCGTGCTGAACAGATTGAAGAACTTCGCCACCGTGTTTTGGGTTTCAGTGGTGATCTCGGCACCGGTGAGTACTTGTACCGTGTCGCCCGTAAGAGCGTTGGTGATGTTGGCTTTGAGTTGAATATCGGAGACCGAACCGTCGCCGCGCACGATGACCGAATCGATCTTGCCGGGCTCGCCAACCACGAATTCTTCGGCGGTGTTCAGGTCGAACAGCGCCCATGTCGCACCACCAGAGGTGTCTTCACTTCCGAAGGTGACGATGGCTACAACGGTGAAGGGTTGAGCACCAGTTTTCGCAGTGATCGTGACCGAATCGCCGAGCTTGATCTTGCCCTCTTTGGCAGATCGGCGGTCGATGGCCACCTCGGTTGACCCTCGTGGCACGTTGCCTTCAGCGAGTTTCCAAGGCGTGCTTGGGGAATCGGTGAGCACCCCGCCGTACTTGGGTGGACCATCGATGCCCAGCGGCTTGCCTGCTGCGGTGGCGATGCGTGCGAAGCCCTGAATGTCGCCAACTGCTTCGCTGACGCCAGGCACAGCCGCGACTTTTGCGACCATCGTGTCCGACAAACGCGCTCTCGTGTCGGCCCCAAAGTCGCCCTCAATGACATTCGACGACCGCACGAACGCATCGGTCTTTTCGTAGGCCATCGAGAACATGCGGTTGATGCTGGCGTTGATCGTGTCGCTGAACACGAAGACGCCGCTGAGAAACGCGCAGCTTGCGATGACAGCAAGCGCAGTCAGCAGCAGACGACCTTTACGGGCCAAAACGTTTTTGAGTGCAATACGAAACATCTCAGTCGCCGAAGCGTTTCATACGATCGAGCACGTCGGCGGCTGTGGGATTCTGCAGTTCGTCGACAATGCGTCCATCGGCGAGAAAGATGACTCGGTCTGAGTACGCGGCAGCCACTGGATCGTGAGTGACCATCACGATTGTCTGTCCGAGCTCGTTCACGGCCAAGCGCATGAACGACAAGATCTCGGCGCCGGTACGACTGTCGAGGTTGCCGGTGGGCTCGTCGGCGAAGATGATGGTGGGCTTGCTGGCGAGGGCACGTGCAACGGCAACGCGCTGTTGCTGGCCACCCGAGAGTTCGCTGGGGCGATGCTTGAGCCGATCGCGCAGACCCACCGTGTCGATGACGCGATTGATCCACGCTTCGTCGCCCTTTGAGTTGCCGAGCAGCAGTGGCAAGCGAATGTTCTCTTCGGCCGACAGCGTTGGGATCAAGTTGTAGGCCTGGAAGATGAATCCGACTTCGCGACGACGAAGCTCGGTGAGCTCTTTGTCTTTCAAGCTGGCCAGCGCCGTGGAGCCGATGTACACCGACCCAGAGGTGAGGCCATCGAGGCCTGCCAGCGAATGCATCAGCGTGCTCTTGCCGGAGCCCGACGGGCCCATGATGGCGGTGAACTTGCCGGCCTCGAACTGAACGGTGACGCCGTCGAGGGCGCGAACTTCGCTATCGCCAGAGCCATAGACCTTGGTGGCGTCGACGGCTCCGGCAGCGGCAGTCATGGTTGGGGCATCAGTCATCCCACATTTCTACCGCACCGCAGGTGGGGGTCCCTGCGCACGGCGCAATTTCGCCCTGTTCGGCGGCGGACTCCTGTCACGTTCGATTCATCGCTCAAACTCATACCTGCGGAATGGAACTCATGCCGTACGATCTTGGCGTGAGTTCGTGCCCCTCCTGCGCAAATCCGGTAGCAGTCGGCTCCCGCTTTTGCCCAACGTGTGGATTCGCTCTTGCTGCGTCAACATCTGAAGAGCGACGTGTCGTCACCGTGCTGTTCGCCGATCTCGTTGGTTTCACGTCACTCTCCGAGAATCTTGACCCAGAGCAAGTGAAACGCCTGATCGATGTGTGCTTCGAGCGCCTCGTTGCCGACATCACCGCCTTTGGTGGCACGGTCGACAAGTTGATGGGCGATGGCATCGTTGCCCTGTTTGGGGTACCGGTCGCTCATGAAGACGACGCAGAGCGCGCCGTGCGGGCAGGTTTGCGAATGCAAGAGTCTCTGGCCTCGTTCGCGTCATCGGGCTTCGCCTCCGATTCGCCAAGCGAACTGCAGATGCGAGTGGGTATCAACACCGGAGTTGCGCTCGTCGGCATTGTGGCGGGCACCGATCACACCGCAATGGGCGACGTGGTCAACACCGCCTCACGGTTGCAATCGTTGGCGCCCCCCGGGGGAGTGCTCGTTGGCGAGACCACCTACGCGTTGTCCGAAGCAAACATCACGTACGCCTCGCAGGGTGATCTGGCGGCCAAGGGGCGCGAGGCGCCGGTTGCGGCGTGGCTAGCAGTCGCTGCGGTAGCGCAGCCCGGAGCCAGAGTGCGCCGGCGTGACGTGCCGATGATGGGTCGCTCCACCGAACTTGCGTTGATGCAAGCGGCGGTCGACTTTACCCTCATGAATTCGCAGGCGGCCTTGGTTGCTGTCGACGGTGAGGGCGGCGTCGGCAAGAGCCGCATCGTCGACGAACTGCTTGAGACGACCCGAGAGGCCAAGTCGGCTTTCATCATGGAGGGCTACTCGGTTCCGTACGGCGAGGCCAACGTGTGGTGGCCTATCGCAACAGCTCTGTTTGACCATTTCGACCTCGACGCATCTACCTATTTCGGAAGTCTGCGCGATACCACTGACGCGTTCTTGGCTGAGCTGTTTAGCGATGCCGATGCGGCGACTCATACTCAACTCTCTGAGGCGTTGTTACATCTGCTGGGTGCTCCGTCGAAACTGGACGACGTCGAGCCCGCAGTGGCGCGAGATGGTGTTACTCACGCCGTCACCACTGTGCTTGAAGCCAGGCTGCGCAGCGGCCCGGTGATGCTGTCGATCACCGACTTGCACTGGGCCGACCCTGCGGTTCTTTCGTTGTGTGAGCACTTACTCATCGCATTGGCGCGCAGCCCGTTTGTGCTCATCACTACCAATCGCCCCGACTCTGAGCTGGTGTGGCCCCCGCTGAGCACGCGTGCCGCTGTTGTTCGATTGCCGCTCGAACCACTCGGGCCGATTGCGGCCGCGCGTTTGTGTCGGGCAATCATCGGCGACGACGCCGACGAAACGGTTATCTCCACGATCTACGAGCGGTCCGGTGGCAACCCGCTGTTCCTCGAAGAGTTGGCCGTTTTGGTAGCCGACGGCGGCGATGTGGCTGCGTTACCCGACTCGCTACGAGCCGTAGTTGCAGCCCGCCTTGATCGACTGCCACCTGATCAGCGTGCCGTTATCGACAACGCTGCGGTGCTTGGTCCCTCTGGTGCCATTCAGTCGCTCGAGCGATTCGGCGATGCGTTGGGGCAACAGATGGGCCCGGGCGTGCTCGACGCATTGGCCGATCTCGGCCTTCTCGAACTCGAGGGCCGGCGTTGGTCGTTTCGGTCTGATTCGGTGCGCGAGGTTGCGTATCAAACGCTCACCAAGGCCGTGCGGGCAGCGCGGCACATGGGTGTTGCGACTGTCATGGAGTCGCGTCAGGTCAGCCCCGACGAGGTCGCTCACCACCTTGCAGCGGCCGCCGAGTTGGTGTCAGAAATCGGTCCAGTAGATCTTGTGCCAGCCGACATCAACGAACGCGCCCTTGTAGCGCTCGAAGCGGCTACTGAGCGCGCAATCGAGCAAGGCAACCTGCGCCTCATCGTGCGCTATTCATCACGCGCCATCGAGTTGCTTGAGCTGATGGGGGTTCCCGAGAAGACGCGTGGCCGTCGTGCTGAATTGCGGCTCGTCCGGCTTGACGCGTTGATTTTGCGCCGACTTCTCGAGCGCGCGCGAGTCGAGTCAGACTCGATGCTCACCGAAGCAATGGCGGCTCACGACCAAGCCACAGAGGCGTGTGTGCGTCGCGCCCGCGGTGTGATCAGCCAAGTCGAAGGAGACCTGGCGACGGCACGGAGGCAATTGGGCGAAGCGGTTGCGATCTTCCGTTTGCTCGACGATCCGCAGCAGTTGGCCGACACCCTTCGGGCCCGCGGTTTCCTTGAATTGTTTGGCGGTTCGCTCGCCGATGCAGAGTGGTTGTTCGGCGAGGCCGAGGGCCTGTACACCACACTTGGCGACCGGCGCGGGCTCGGCAACATCGAGCAACACCGCGGCTTTATGTCGTTCCTTAGCGGCGACATCAACCTTGCCGAAGAACGCATCAATAACTCGATTGTTGCGATGACCGAGCTCGGCGATCGCGCCGGCCTCGGTTGGGCATATGGGGTGCTCGCGTTCATTCACTTCTATAACCGCAGATTCCCCGAAGCCGAAGCGCTCGCCACCCAAGTGCGCACCGAGGCTCGCGAGCGCGGCGACGAATGGGCCGAGAGCATCATGATGTCGTTGCTGGCGAACTTGCGTCTCTGGTCGGGCCAGATCGAGGCTGCGGCGGCACTTGCCGAGCAGGCGCGCACCAAGTTCAAGCGACTTGGCGATGGGTTCGGTCTGCGCCAGGCGCTCACCGTGTTGGGTCGCACGCAGGTGGCGGTACGCGATCCCAACGTGTCGCGCACGACCGAGGCGTTGTTGGCCCAGACAGGCGATCTCGATCAACCGGCGTTTCCGTTGCTTGCCGCGGCGGGCATCGCAATGCACGCGGGCGATGGCAAGACCACCGTGTCGCTGGCCGAAGAAGCCATGCGTCGTCTCAACGAGACCTTTGCCGACCCCAACGAATCACGCGTCGTCTTGGCTGTCGGCCTCGCTCAGACGGGTCGATACGACGAAGCCCACACTTCGCTGGCTCAGGTATCGCTCGGGCCCGACGCGCATCCGTTTATGCAAGCGGCCGTTGCGCTGGTGGCTGCGCTGCAGGGCCGTTCGGCTGAGGCCATCGAGGCGGCCACGCGCGTGTCTGACGCTGGCGGCCATACCTATCTCGACGGCGTTATTGCCGGCGTTGCTGCGGGCGCTTCGGCAGCGTCCGAAGGCGATGCTGGAGCCGCTCGCACGTGGCTCGAGGGGGCAGTGTCGTTGGCCGCTGCCACGCAAGATCAGGTGGCTACCGCACTTGCGTTGTGTGCTCACCAACATGTGCTTGGTGTTGCCCACGAACGTGGAGCTGGCGTTATCGAGGCGCTTGGCCCCGGGTGGCGCTCGGTTGTAGATGCGCTACCGACGCTGCGCGAGGCTGTGGCATGACTTGGCTGCAGCCATCAGCGTTAGCGCTCATCGAACATCGCGCACCGCTTGCCGAACGCGTCAACGAAATCACCACCAAGGCCGCAGCGGCAGCGCCGGGCCGCACCGGTGAGCTGGCCCGCATCCGGGTGCAGCAGTTGTTGTGCGCTCCGTGGCACGAGTCATTGCCCGCAGACCTCACGCCTGCCGAGCACGCAGCATTGGCAGTTGTCGAGCAGTTCATCATCGATGTGCATGGCCTCGACGACGCCACGTTCGCAGCGCTCTCCGATCACTACACGCACGCCGAGCAGATGGGACTGTTGTTTCATCTCGCGTTGCTCGATGGTTTCACCAAACTCGATCTCGTCGCCCCCAACCCGGTCCACTGAGTCAGGCAGCTACAGATGTCCACGTCACCTCGCATGCCATCAGCGTTCGGCGAAGAGATCACTTCGTACGGCGGCATGTTGTATCACCAGCCCGAGCTTGTGGGCATCTACGCCAAGCTGTACTCGCAGTTCTGGAGCCACGGCGTGCTCGACCAACCCACCAAAGAAGTGGTGCGCCTGCGAAACGCGCGCACGATTGATTGTGGGTATTGACGCAACGTTCGCTTCGCGGTCGCGAAGCAAGAGCTCGTTACCGAAGCGGTAGCCGAGATGGTCGACGACAACTTTCAGGCCAGCGCGTTAACGCCGCGGCACAAGGCGGCGCTTGCCTTCAGCGACGCATTCTTTGCCGCCGCTGGCCCGCCAGATGCGGCTGCGCAAGCGGCGATCTCTGCGCAGTTCACCGATGCCGAGATTGCTGAGATGGGCATTGGGCTTGCCCTGTTTCATGGCTTCAGCAAGTTGCTCATCGCCGTGGGTGCAGAGCCGGAGCAGATGGACATCACGGTGCTGCGAACCCCTGGTTCGCCCACCGAGAAGTAGATGTCGATGTCGAACGACGAGCGCTATTCCACGGGGCTGATCATCGGTCGGTTCAATCCGCCACACCTTGGTCATTCGTTCATGATCGATTGGGCTGCGCAGCGCACTGATCAGTTGGTCGTCTTCGTGAACACACGCGATGGCGAACTTGTACCGGGCCATCTACGCGCCCAGTGGCTTGCCGAGCTGCACCCGCATGTGTCGGTTGTTGAGGTGCGCCACGATCTCGAGAACGACTTCAACAACGAAGAGCTGTGGGCCAAGTGGATGCTGTTGCTGCGGTCGCGTTGGCCGCACGACACCGGACCTCATGTGGTGTTCAGCAGCGATGCGTATATCGCCGAACTCGCCCGGCGATTCGATGCGCAAGCGGTTGTGGTCGATGCTGAGCGGGTCACGGTGCCCATCAGCGCGACCCAGATACGCGAAGCGCCAGCCGATCATCTCGACCGGCTGGCGCCTTCAGTACGTGCCTGGGTTCAGGCCAATTTGTTGTAGTTGCCGCGAGCGGCAAGCGTCACTTACCGGGCTGTGGAAGAACGCGCAGGTATGGCTTCACGGTGGTCCAACCCTGTGGGAACAACTGCTTGGCTTCGTCGTCTGACACTGCGGCGCCGATGATGACATCGCCACCAGCGGTCCAGTTAGCCGGCGTCGCAACCTTGTACTGCGCGGTGAGCTGCAACGAATCGATGACGCGAAGGATCTCTTCGAAGTTGCGGCCGGTTGACGCTGGGTAGGTGATCTGCAGCTTGACCTTCTTGTCTGGGCCGATCACGAACACCGAGCGCACTGTCTGCGTGTCGTTGGCGTTGGGGTGGATCATGTCGTACAAGTTGGCAACGGTCTTGTCGGTGTCGCCGATCATTGGGAAGTTCACGGGGGTTCCCTGGGTCTCGCCGATGTCGCCTTCCCACTTGAGGTGGCTCTCGACCGAGTCAACCGAGAGGCCGATGACCTTCACGTTGCGCTTGTCGAACTCTGGCTTGATCTTGGCCACGTAGCCAAGCTCGGTGGTGCACACTGGCGTGAAGTCGCGCGGGTGGCTGAAGAGCACGCCCCAGCTGTCGCCGAGCCATTCGTGGAAGTTGATGTCGCCCTGTGTTGTTGGAGCGTCGAAGTTTGGTGCGATATCGCCAAGACGAACAGTCATGGTGGGTTCTCCTCTGTGAGTGGTTGGCCCGGGCATGCAATGGCTCGAGCGGTGCTTCGGTGGACACGCTACGTGCAATTCCCGACTAATCCACTCAAGAATTGGCGGAGAGGCCGTTCGTCCTCCAGTTCAGTAACCGAGCGATGCATCTAGGGTGAGGGCATGAGTGTTGTCGTATCTCTTGCCGAACTCCCCGCAGCCATCGAGCGTCAGATCGGCTGGTGCTATTTGCTCACCGTGTCCGATCAGAGCAGCGCTCGTGCTGTAGCAATTGCTCCGGCGTGGGATCACGAGTCTGGGGTACTGACCGCCGAAGTGGGTCGTCGCACCGCCGACAACGCGGCTGCGCGTGCGTCGGTGTCTATGGTGTGGCCACCCGCTGATGCCTACGGTTACAGCCTCATAGTCGATGGCACGGTGCAGGTGCACGATGTGACCATCACGTTTACGCCAACCAGCGCAGTGATGCAT
>Ga0194035_1000213_pt1 | contig 34994 bp, 35 predicted proteins | sample JunL2320m_MetaG_FD_148680 | JGI IMG/M metagenome (GOLD analysis project Ga0194035, IMG submission 148680) | Anoxic zone freshwater microbial communities from boreal shield lake in IISD Experimental Lakes Area, Ontario, Canada - Jun2016-L239-20m | ecosystem: Environmental > Aquatic > Freshwater >...
GTCTATTGCTCAAGATTTGGGAATCTTAAAACAAGTTCTTAAGAGTTAATTAAACCCTGTGGACTGGTTGTGAATGAATTGTGGATAAGTAGGGTATTTTGAAAATGTGTGTTTTTTATGCACAAATTATCCACAGGAAATTACAATAGAAATGCATAGTTATTCACAAGATAACTAATTGTTTAAAAGAGGATTTATAGAGTTATCCATAGAAAACCTCATCCTTATTATTATTATTAGATTTATATATTAAAAAACATTAAATAAAGAAGAACGTTATGAATATAAGAATTAATCGAGATGCATTACTTAAACCACTCGCTAATGTTGCAAGCATTGTTGAACGTAAACATGCGCTTCCAATACTTTCAAATATTTTGATTCAAGGTAAAGATGGTCAGGTACAACTCACCGCGACTGATTTAGAAATGCAAGTTTCTTTAAGTTTTAAAGCGGAATTGAAAGAAGAAATTTCGACAACCATTTCAGCAAGAAAATTTTTTGATATCACAAGATCATTGCCTGATGATTGTGTAATTGATATTGGAGTTAAAGATAGTCGTGTATCTGTGAAAGCAAATAAGAGTCGCTTTGCTATTCAAACACTTCCAGCAAAAGACTACCCAGTGATGACAAAGTCCTCTAGTGAGGCTGTAGTGATTACTATTTCTCAAATTCAACTTAAACGGTTATTAAAACAAGTTGAGTTTGCTATGGCACAACAAGACATTCGTTATTATTTAAATGGTTTATTGTTTGAGGTAAATGGTAATCAGTTGAATATTGTTGGCACAGACGGTCATCGTTTAAGCTTTACTTCAGTTTATTTAGATCAAAACTACAATAAAACAGAAGTGATTCTTCCAAGAAAAACAGTCATTGAATTAATTAAATTACTTAATGATACAGAGGAGCTTGTATCGGTAGAGCTATATAAGGGCCAAGTCAGTTTTAACTTTAATGATATTCAGCTCATATCAAAAGTGATTGATGGTAAGTTTCCAGATTACACACGCGTAATCCCTGAAGGACACAACAATCAGTTTACAATCGATCGCGCACAGTTTTTAACTTCTCTTCAGCGAGCATCCATTTTATCTAATGAAAAATATCGCGGCATTCGTATGGTAATTGCTGACAATAATTTAAAATTAATTAGTACAAACACAGAACAAGAAGAAGCGGAAGAAGAATTAGAAATTCAGTATCAACAAGATCCTATAGATATTGGTTTTAATGTGACATACTTGATCGATGTTTTAACAAACATACAAGAAGACAAAGTCACGCTAGCATTTTTGGACACAAACAGCAGTTGTTTGTTTACGATACCCAATAATAATGACTACAAATATGTAGTCATGCCAATGCGCATTTAATTTAAAAAAGAGAAACTCATGGCTCAAAAGATAGACAATCAAGAATATAACTCAGACAGCATTAAAATCTTAAAAGGATTAGATGCGGTAAGAAAAAGACCGGGCATGTATATTGGAGACACATCAGATGGTAGTGGTCTTCATCATATGGTTTTCGAAGTCCTTGATAATGCGATTGATGAATCCTTAGCGGGCCATTGTGACGACATTAAAATTATTATCCATCCAGATAATTCAATTAGTGTTTCAGATAACGGCCGAGGTATTCCAACAGACGTAAAAGAGGATGATGAGTTTAAACGTTCAGCCGCAGAGATTGTAATGACAGAATTACATGCGGGCGGAAAGTTTGATCAAAACTCATACAAAGTCTCAGGCGGCCTGCATGGCGTAGGCGTATCTGTAGTGAATGCATTATCCGAATGGCTACGCTTAAAAATTTGCCGCAATGGCAAGGTGTACCAAATGGAATTTAAACACGGGGAGCGCGTGTCGGCATTAGCAGAAATGGGTACGACAGATCGTCGTGGTACAGAAGTGCACTTCTTTCCATCAGCTGAAACATTTAATAATATTGATTTTCATTATGAAATTTTAGCGAAACGCATTCGCGAATTATCATTTCTAAATAATGGCGTCAAAATGGAATTGATAGATCAAAGAACAAATAAATCAGAAAACTTTGCTTATTCAGGCGGCGTAAAAGGTTTTGTGGAATATATGAATCGATCTAAAACCGTACTTCATAAAAAACCATTTCATGCCTTTGGTGAGAAAGAGGGTATAAGCGTTGAGGTCTCAATGCAATGGAACGATTCTTACGGAGAAAATGTGCAATGCTTTACAAACAATATTCCACAAAGAGATGGTGGGACACATTTAACAGGCCTTCGAACGGCGATGACAAGAACATTAAATAATTTTATTGAGCAAAATGAGCTCGCTAAAAAAGCCAAAGTAGAAACCACAGGTGATGATATGCGCGAAGGGCTTACATGCGTTTTATCAGTGAAAGTTCCAGAGCCTAAATTTTCATCACAAACAAAAGACAAATTAGTTTCAAGCGAAGTGCAGCCAGTGGTATCAGAAGTCATAGGATCAAAGCTTGGTGAATTTTTAGCAGAAAATCCTGCAGATGCAAAAATTATTTTTAATAAAATTATTGACGCAGCACGCGCAAGAGAAGCAGCAAGAAAAGCACGAGATATGACAAGACGTAAGGGTGTCATGGACTCTATGGGGCTTCCAGGAAAGCTTGCGGATTGCCAAGAAAAAGACCCATCGCTATGCGAAATTTATCTAGTCGAGGGCGATTCTGCAGGGGGCTCCGCGAAGCAAGGGCGCGATCGTAAAAATCAAGCCATCCTTCCTTTAAAGGGAAAAATTTTAAACGTGGAGAAAGCGCGTTTTGATAAATTATTATCTTCACAAGAAATTGCAACGCTCATTACAGCTTTAGGAACGGGCATTGGAAAAGATGATTTTAATGTTGAAAAATTACGTTATCACCGCATCATCATCATGACGGATGCTGACGTTGACGGCGCACACATTCGGACGCTACTCCTCACATTCTTCTACCGACAAATGCCAGAATTAGTAGAGCGCGGACATATTTATATTGCACAACCACCGCTCTTTAAAGTCAAGCAAGGTAAGCATGAACAATATCTCAAAGACGAACAAGAGCTTGATCAATATTTATTGGAGTCAGCTATTAAAGAAGCAACATTGCTTACTACAAAAGGTGGCAACCATTTAACAGGCGATGGTTTAGGCGGGATTGCAAGGCAAATGGTGTTGACTGAAGCGGTCATTCGTCGCATAGCTCCTCACTATGACGAAGCCGTATTACGCGCTATTCTTCATGTAGGCGCGATTGATTTAACAAGCGAGGCTAAGGCTGAAAAAGTAGCGCAAGCCATAAGAGAAAGACTTATTAATAAGAGCACCGAAAAATCAGAAGTGATTGTGTCTATGGACGAAGAAACAAAAACATACAAACTTGCAGTGAATAAGTTTGTGCATGGTAATTTGGAAAGCTGTGTGATTGACGCATTATTCTTATCTAGTGGCGATTATCAACAGATATTTAAAACGTCACAAATGTTAGATGGCCTAGTTGGTGAAGGGGCTGTGATTCAGCGCGGCGAAAAATCAGAAACCGTTTCAAGCTTTAAAGAGGCGCTCGATTGGCTATTAAACGAAGCAAAACATAATTTAAATATTCAGCGCTACAAAGGCTTGGGTGAAATGAACCCTGAACAACTTTGGGAAACGACGATGGATCCTAGCGTGCGCCGATTGCTTAAGGTTCAAATTGATGACGCTATTTCAGCTGATGAAATATTTACAACGTTGATGGGCGATCAAGTCGAACCAAGACGCGCATTTATTGAAAAAAATGCCTTAGGGGTTAGCAATCTCGATATTTAGATTTTCGAATTTATGACGCTGAGTGAATTAAGGTTTATTGTCGCAGTTGCTAAAGAAAAAAATTTTAGGCGCGCAGCAGCTAAATGTTTTGTGAGTCAACCCGCGTTAAGTTTGGCAATTAAAAAATTAGAAGAAGAGCTTAATGTCTCTTTGTTCGAACGTAATCGCACCGAAGTTACCATTACTGAAATTGGCGACAAGATTGTTGAACAAGCCAATATTATTTTAGAAGAAGTTGAAAAGATTAAATCTTTTGCCAAATCTGGCGGAGACCCCTTAGATGGACTCATTAAAGTAGGCATGATTCATTCAGTGGGTCCTTATTTATTGCCACAAATTATTCCAATTCTAAGAGAGTTAGCACCCAAAATGCCGCTTGAAGTTGAGGAAAATATTACTTCGAGTTTAGAAGTTCAATTGAAAAATGGACAAATTGATGCAGCCATTGTTGCATTACCATTTAATATCCCAGGCATTCAAGTGTTACCACTTTATAGAGAAGAATTTGTTGTAGCAGTGCCTAACAATCATGCGTGGGCCACACGAAAAAATATTCATCCAAAAGAACTGAGCGATGAAAAAGTATTGCTTTTAAATAGTGGACATTGTTTTAGTTTACAAGTGGTTGAGTCTTGCCCAGATTTGTCAAAAAAAGGAGAGGTACTGCAAGGCAATTCACTTGAAACTATTCGTAATATGGTGGCATCAAATTTAGGGATTACAGTATTGCCAAAAAGTGCGACATCAGATCGCTATCAAAACCATTTAATAAAAGTGATTCCTTTTATCAAACCGGTTCCTTCAAGAACAATTGCTATGGCTTATCGCAAGAGTTTCGTACGAATGAGTGCAATAGATACCATTGTAGAAGCGATACGATTAATTAAAACAGAAACGATTGAAATGATATAAGAAGCGTTATATATACTTAACGCTTCTTAATATGGATAAGTGATTAACGAGCTGCGCGTCTTCTTTTTGGAGCCGCTTTGCGTTTAGTAGCTGGTTTTTTTGCAACAGCTTTACGAGCTGGCTTACGTTTAGTAGCTGGTTTTTTTGCTGCAGTTGGTCGTGCAGGAGCTTTTTTAGAACCAAGACCTAAAACAGATTTGACAGGGCAGTAAGCTAAAACGCCAGTGCCTAATAGCACAACACCGACAACTTCATCTAAAACACCCATTTCAAAAACAGAGTAACCACCGATTGCTTGGCCTAATATAACAGCACCAGCAGCGATACGAACCACTCTTTCTAAACCTTTAACATTCGTCTTCATTTACTATCCTTTTTATTAAGAGGAGTTTGCATCATAAACGAATTAAAAAAATTAGGAAATACTTTTTTTGTAGCCCGACATGAGAATCCATCCTTCACGTTCAATCGGTGTATTTAAATTAAACCATACACTGTAAATTTCAGTCAGCATTTCAATTTGTTCTCTCAATATGCCAGATAACGCAATTTTTCCATGGGGTTTGCAAGCCTTGGCTATGATGGGTGCCAAGACAGATAGCGCACTTGATAAGATGTTTGCTACAACAATATCAGCTTCGAAATTGAATGAAGATTCTGAATTATAAAATTGAATATTCACATGATTTTGTTTTGCATTTTGTGTGCTTGCAATAATAGCTTGGGGATCAATATCGACACCTACAACTTCTTTTGCACCACATTTTTTTGCTGCAATCGACAAAATACCGGAACCACATCCATAATCTAAAACGCGATCGTTTTCACTCACTTCATTAATAAGCCATGCTAAACATAAATGTGTTGTGGGGTGACTACCTGTGCCAAATGCTAATCCGGGATCTAGCATAATATTCATAGCATTGGGGTCAGGTGAAGTATGCCAGCTTGGAACAATCCAAAGTTTATTTAGAATACTAATGGGTTCAAATTGTGACTGAGTGAGCGAGACCCAATTTTGCTCTTCAATAGATTCGATCGTATAATCAATCTGAGATAACCCTGTAATAGTTTTAAGCGCATCAATGATTGTGTATACAGAAACCGAATCATCAAAAAGAGACTCAATGGTATTATTTTGCCAGAGGGTGTTACTTGGTATATTGGGCTCACCAAAGAGCGCCTCTTCGTTTTCACTATTAAGATAAGCATCTTCGATCGATGACGAAAGTGCACCAAGTTCGATTAATGCGTCGCTAATGATATCTGCGTATGATGCACTAGCTTGGATTTTAAGATTAACCCAAGCGACCATTTATTTTTTTTGTATGCCGAGTTTTTTTTCTAAGTAATGAATGCTAACGCCGCCATTATTAAATGCTAGATCAGCCATGAGATCTTTGTGTAATGGGATATTTGTTTTAATGCCTTCCACTACCATTTCAGATAAAGCAACACGCATTCTCGCTATCGCTTGATTACGCGTATCACCATAAGTAATTAATTTACCAATCATGGAATCGTAATTAGAAGGTACGGTATAGCCTGCGTAAGTATGAGTATCTACACGCACGCCAGGGCCGCCAGGCATATGGAATGTAGTGACTTTGCCAGGCGAAGGCACGAAGTTATAAGGATCCTCTGCATTAATTCGACATTCAATGGCATGACCTTTAAAGACAACGTCTTTTTGTTTAAACGGTAATTTTTCCCCAGCCGCAATTTTGATTTGTTGTTGGACAATATCAACGCCTGTTATGAATTCGGTGACAGGATGTTCAACTTGAACCCGTGTGTTCATTTCAATGAAATAAAATTCATTGTTTTCATATAAGAATTCAAAAGTGCCAGCTCCGCGATAGTTAATTTTTCGACATGCTTCGGCACAGCGCTCGCCAATTTTTTCACGAATTTTTTGTGATAAACCAGGTGCGGGAGCCTCTTCAATAATTTTTTGATGACGGCGCTGAAGTGAGCAATCTCTTTCACCAAGATATACAGCATTACCATGCTCATCAGACAGCACTTGAAACTCAATATGACGCGGTTTTTCTAAAAACTTTTCCATATATACCACTGGATTGCCAAATGCTGCTTGAGCTTCTTGTTTGGTCATATTGACTGAGGTAATTAAAGCAGCTTCGGTATACACCACGCGCATGCCTCGACCACCTCCACCACCAGCAGCCTTAATAATGACGGGATAACCAATTTTTTTAGCAATCGCAATAATTTCTTTAGGCTCATCAGGAAGTGCGCCATCAGAACCAGGCACACACGGCACTCCTGCTTCTTTCATGGCTTTTTTTGCGCTGACTTTGTCGCCCATAAGGCGAATGGTTTCTGGACGCGGACCAATAAATACAAAGCCACTTTGTTGAACGCGCTCTGCAAAGTCTGCATTCTCAGATAAAAATCCATAGCCAGGGTGAATAGCTTCTGCATCAGTAACTTCCGCCGCACTAATTACAGCTGGAATATTTAAATAGCTCAGTGCGGATGGCGCTGGACCAATACAGACAGACTCATCAGAGAGCATGACGTATTTTGCATCTCGATCAGCTTCAGAGTAAACGGTGACTGTTTTAATGCCAAGCTCACGACACGCGCGCAACACTCTAAGAGCAATCTCGCCGCGATTGGCGATAAGAATTTTTTCAAACATAAAATAAGTTAGCCAATAATAAAGAGAGTTTCGCCGTATTCAACAGGCTGGCCATTTTCAACTAAGACTTTTTTAATCGTGCCTGTAGCGTCTGCTTCAATTTCATTAAGTAATTTCATAGCCTCAATGATACAAAGGGTGTCGCCTTTAGTGACTTTAGAGCCTACATCAACAAAAGCTTTGGCATCGGGAGACGACGAACGATAAAACGTGCCTACCATAGGCGAATTCACTGCATGACCATCCACTTTTTCTAAAGCAGGTTTAGTTTCTCCAAGAGCCCCGTCAGAAGGGGTCGGCACTTGAGGCTGATGGCTGAATTGTTGAGGCGCTTGAATATACTGCGTCATGGGCGCTGCTTGATTCATAAGCTGTCGACTGATTTTTACTTTCTCCTCACCTTCGGTGAGTTCAAGTTCAGCGATACCTGACTCTTCAACTAAGTCGATTAATTTTTTAAGTTTGCGTAAATCCATAATGACCTCTTCTTAGAACTTTTAAGCGTTAATTGCAAAATTAAGGGCGGCTACATAACCTTCTGCACCTAGGCCGCTAATTACAGCAACCGCAATATCAGAAAAATAGGAGTGATGCCTAAAAGGCTCCCTTGCATATACATTAGATAAATGAACTTCAATAAATGGTACTTTGACGGCAGACAGCGCATCGCGCATGGCTACAGACGTGTGGGTGAAGGCTGCAGGATTGATAATGAGAAAATCAAACTTGTCTTTGGAAAGGGATTGTATTTTGTTTACCAAATCCGTTTCGCTATTGCTTTGCATGGTTTCAAGCTGAATGGATTTAGCCGAAGCTATGTTTTTTAAAGCTTGATTGATGTCTTCCAAGGTTTGTTTGCCATAGTGCTGTGGCTCACGCTCGCCAAGAAGGTTCAAGTTGGGCCCGTGCAAAACTAAGATTGATTTTGTTGCCATATCTCGCGTTTTTTCTTGAATCTATGAGTAACAATTTTGCCGAAAATAAGGTTTTTTGTCTACAAATTAGACGAAATTAAGAGAAATTAAAGACTTTTAGAGGGTTGCAATAATGGCTTGAGTATGGCATCCAATTGATCTTGATGAATACGGCCAGGGATCGTTTTCTGGATAATACCTTGAGAGCTGATGATTACAGTATAAGGCAAGATACCATCATGATTGCCTAAATTTTTGCTTAAAGTGACCCCTTTGTCCTCATCTACGAATATAGGATAACTGACCTTTGTTTTTTTAAGGTAAGACTTCACAGCTTTTTCTTCGTCAATGGCAATACCTACAACCACGAGGTTTTTAGATTGATTATTGGTATAAAAATTTGATAACTCTGGCATTTCTTCTCGGCAAGGCTCACACCAGGTTGCCCAAAAATTAAGCACAATGATTTTATTTTGAAATTGTTTGAGGCTTTGAGGCTTGCCTTCAGGATTATTAATCGTTGATTCAAATAATGCAGCAGTGGAGGCAGTACTTTTTTCTGTTGGCGTTGAAAAAATACGAAAAACAGAAAAGCCCAAAAAAATAATAGCCAAAATATAGATGGCTAAATTGAGTGAGGATTTATTGATTTTCATGTTCTAGAATTTTAAGGTGCTCGAGCATTTGTGATGCGTTCTTGTAGCCGACTATTCTAAAAGTACGCTCTTCATTATGTTGTTTATCGAAAAACAGAATGGCAGGCGGCCCATAAAGATTGAAATGTTTTAATAGTGCTTTATGTTCAGCTTTGTTTTGAGTCACATCTACTTGAAGCAATGTATATGCTGCAAGATGCTCTTTAATTTTGGTATTGCTGAAAGTCAGTTTCTCATATTCCTTACATGAGACACACCAGTCAGCATAAAAATCAAGCATGACCATTTTGCTGTCGCGTTGATTTAGTTCTCGAGATAAATCATCGAGGCTTTGAATTTGTTTAAAAGGTAGAACAGATACGTGATTGGATTTTGCTGTATTAGAAGTATTTTCATTATCTAATACCTTTATTTTTTGGAGAGTGACGCCAAAAAGTAAAATGGCTCCCATGAGCGTTGCAAAAGCAATAGCGTGCACCCAAGAAATCATACTATATTTGAATCGGCGATTTGCCATAAATAAGTAGATAGAAAAGGACAACAATAAAATACTGTAAGCAATTTGATCCATATTCTCAGGGAACAATGGACTCATAATAAAAAGCCCCATAGCAATTAACATAAAACCAATAAATTCCTTCACAAGAATCATCCAATAGCCGCGTTTAGGAAGCACCTGGTCTGAGAAAATACCAATGAGAATAAGCGGCATGCTCATACCAATAGACAGAGTAAATAAAGCTAAACCACCCAAAATAAAATCACGCGATTGATTGATATAAATGATGGCCCCTGCAAGCGGAGGCGCAATACATGGACTCAAAACAAGAGATGAAATTGTGCCGATAATGAATACATTAAGATATTTGCCACCTTCAACACGGAGAATTGAAGTGGCAATAAAATTTTCGATAAAATGCGGTAATTTGAGTGCATATAAATCAAACATGGAAAGCGCTAAAAGAATAAAAATAACACCTAGAACACCCATGAGCATCGGGCTTTGAATGCTAGTGGTAATTAAATTACCGGATAAGCCTGCAAAGATTCCTAATAATGTATAAGTAAAAGCGACTCCACCCACATAACTTAAAGATAGAAAAAAATCTTTTAATCGTGTTTGTTGGGAAGAGCGTTTATGTGAAGCAAAGATTATGCTCGATAAAATAGGAATCATCGGAAGCACACAAGGCGTCAAGGAAAGCAATAGACCCCCGATAAAGAATCCTAATAAGATAAGACCGATATGTTGAGATTGCAATAAGAATTGCATCGTATCAACTTCAGAAGTAGAACTGAACGCATTTGAATTAATAGATTGAATATTATCAAATTTAAATTCTTTTTTAATTGGGGAGTAACACAAGCCTTTTTGACTGCAGCCTTGATAGCTAATACTAATTTCTTTGGGCGTATGATTCTTATCGAAGGGAATTGATACATTTAAAGTGCCGTGATAAATTTCAGTCTTCCCAAAATGTGTATCTGTTTTAATTTCAGCTACAGGTAAAAGTATCTGCCTTTGGGGAATCCGATCAAATTCAACCTTGAGTTTGTCTCGATAAAGATAGTAGTCTTTGGCAATCAAGAACGCTGCTTCAATGGATTGCGTATTTTTATTTATTGTTAATTGAAATGCGGCATCAGGCTGTAAAAAATCATTTTTATCTTTTATAAATAAAGATTCGTTACCAATTGCGCCGTTGATAAATAAGCTTATAAAAAATAAACTTAATAAGATTGTTATTTTTTTTGAGAAATTAAACATACGGCTAAACATTAATTACGGCCTTTAATAGAGAGAAGTTAGTTGGAGTTAAGTCATCAAAAATCGTTCCTTAAGTATGATTAACATTAACCTCTTAAGCACAACGATCATTTATTACATATAATTCTAACTAAATTCATAGAATAACCTAATGCGATTACTTTTTACTATTCTTTTATTAGCCTTCCCAGTGATAGAAATATGGGGCATTTTTAAACTAAGTGCTCTTTATGGATGGTGGTTTTTTCTTTACATGATTTTAGTTACCTACTTTGGTTGGCGATTAATCAAAGAAGAAAAACAACTCGTCTTTTCGAAGCTGATGTCTGCTATGGGTCAGGGTGGCAATCCCATTAAAGCTATGCTTGGAAGTGCGCGTAATTTATTTGCTGGCATTTTATTTATTGTTCCAGGCGTTATGACAGATTTTTTTGCGGTCATATTATTACTTATTCCTATCAAAGATAGCTCCCCTCAAAATATAAATCCAACGGAAGAAGATGTGATCGAGGGCGAGTATCGCCGCGATGACGAACTTTTAAAATAATGAGTTATACCATTACACTTTTGCCAAGCGGCCATACCTTTCAAGCTAAAAGTAGCCAAACCATTATAGAAGCGGCAATGGATGCCGGCGTTCATTTGCCTTACGGTTGTCGAAATGGAGCATGCGGTGCATGCAAAGGTAAAGTCGTTGCGGGCAAAGTACATTTAGAAGATTATCAATCATCAGTTATTTCAGAAGATGAAATTAAAAATGGCATGACATTATTTTGCAGAGCCATCGCTTTAGAAAATTTAACCATCGAAATAAAGGAATTAGCGATTACTAATAATATTAGACCTAAAATTTTTCCAGTGCGCGTTGAATCGTTAGAAGCACTTACACATGATGTGATGCTTATGAAGTTGAAGCTACCGAGTACAGACAAACTTCAATTTGTGGCAGGCCAATATCTAGAATTTTTACTTAAAGACGGTAAAAGGCGCGCTTTTTCTATCGCAAGCCCTTCTTATGAATCCTCTCTGCTTGAAATTCATCTTAGACTGATCCCAGGCGGTGAATTTACAGAGTATGTATTTAAAGAAATGAAAGAAAAATCTATCCTTCGTGTAGAAGGACCTTTCGGGAATTTCTTTTTACGGGACGATTCAACAAAGCCAATTATTTTTGTAGCTGGCGGAACAGGATTTGCACCTATTAAGGGCATGATCGAAGAGTCTATTGAAAAAAAATTGACGCGGCCCATTAAGCTTTATCGAGGCGCACGCGTATTAGAAGATTTATATATGGATGCATTATGCAAAAAATGGGCAAACGAAATTAAGCATATTGAATATATCCCTGTATTGTCAGAATCGCTGAAAGAAGATGCGTGGCAGGGTAGAACAGGTTTAGTGCATAGAGCCGTCTTAGAAGATTTTGTAAATTTAAATGATTATCAATTATATTGTTGTGGCGCCCCTCAAATGGTGGAAGTGGCTCACAAAGCATTTATTGCGCAAGGCTTATCTGAAGATGAATTTTATTCAGACGCTTTTACATTTGCAGCCCCTATAAAAAAATAAATATAGTAGGCATAAAAAAAGGCGCTATCAGCGCCTTTTTCTTTAATACAGAAGCTAATTACTTAGTAGCTTTAGCATCAGCAGCTGGTTTAGCAGCTGGAGCAGCTTTTTTGTCAGCTTTAGCAGCTGGAGCAGCTTTTTTGTCAGCTTTAGCAGCTGGTTTAGCATCAGCAGCTGGAGCAGAGTCAGCAGCAAAAGCATTTAATGAAAGTGCGAATAAACCTGCAACTAATGAAGCGAATAACTTAGACATGTAATTTCCTTAAATATTAAATTAAATAAAATATGTATCAAAGTGCAGCAATAATGACACACATCAACCGTGTATAAAGCACGATTTGCGCGAATTATACATGAGCCATAATTTTTATCTACAAAAATATGACTTATGTTTCATGGACTTAAACCTTTTAAAAAGGTTCAACAATGCTGATATCCAAAAAAGAATTTTTTTTAATTAAAAATGATTTTGAAGTGTTGCTTATAGTTAGTGATCGATCGTTTCTAAAAGTTTTTTCATCATAGATTGATCGGAAGGCTCGTCAGATGAAAAAGTCATAAATGACTCTCGCTCAAGCACATTAACCATTCTTGGATGATTCACAATAAAAAGTATATCTTTTAAAAAATCCATATTTTTTTGTCGACTTAAGCGTACAAATTCTTTGCATGCTTCTGAACTTGTAATAAGAATTGCTGAAATATGTATTTTTTCTGAGAACGCTTTTAGTAGATCTAAATTTGTTTGTGGAAAAGTACGCACATAGCATTCGGCATATGTAACTTCAGCACCGCGCGCTCTTAAAGTTTCGGCAAGCGTCTCTCTACCGCCTTCGCCTCTAAAAATGACAATTTTTTTATTTTGAATATCATTCATTTCTGACGTAGCGAGCAAACCCTCACTATCAAAGTTCTCTTCTGGTATAAGAACGTCCTGCACATCAAATAACTTTAATGCTTTTTGCGTAGACGGCCCGATGGCTGCGAATTTAATAGATTCCGGTAGTGTATGAAAGGCATGTTTGACTGCTGGCATACCAAATTGCACAGCATTTGAACTAATAAAAATAGCCCAATCATAATCTTCTAATTTTAAAACGGTATGCTGAAATGTTTCATTTTGACTTTTCGATTGAATCTCGAGCAATGGAAATTCGATTGGATGTCCTTGATGTTCATTGACTAAAGACTTAATTTCAGAAGTTTGGTGAGATGGTCTTGTAATAACAACACCTGTTTGATGTAGCTCTTTTTTACTCATAAAATAAGACTCGCTAAGATTTTATCCGCACCTTGATCAAGTAGTTGTTTAGCAAGTTTTTCACCAAGCTTCTCAGCATCTTCAACAGACCCTTCAATTTTATCTTTAATCATTGCTTTGCCATCAATAGATGCAACGAAACCTTGGAGCTTGAGTGTTTTGTTTTCAATCACCGCATAAGCACCAAGAGGAACGTTGCAACTTCCACCGAGTGCGCGACTCATAGCTCTTTCAGCTAATACACAATAGGCTGAATCAAGATGGTGAAGGGGCTTTAATAGCGGAATAAGATCAGTACGTTCTTTTAATATTTCGATCGCAAGAGCACCTTGACCCACAGCAGGAATTGAATTTTCAGTAGACATATATTGCCTAATACGGTGCTTTAATTTGAGTCGAATGAGTCCAGCTGCAGCCAATATAATGCCTTGATATTGTTTTTTGTCGAGCTTTCTTAAGCGGGTTTGTAAATTGCCGCGTAATGGCTCAATGACAAGATCCGGAAATCGACGTTGTAATTGACTTTGTCGGCGAAAACTTGAAGTGCCGACAATACTGCCAGCAGGCAACATTTCAAGCGCACCAAAATCGTTTGAAATAAAAGCATCTCGCGCATCTTCTCTTTTACCAATAGCTCCAATCATAAATTCTTTACTCAAATGCATAGGCAAGTCTTTAAGGGAGTGCACGGCAATATCAGCTTCTTTATTTTGAAGAGCCATTTCTAATTCTTTAATAAAGAGACCTTTACCGCCAATTTTAGAGAGCGATTTATTAAGTGTTTTATCACCTTGCGTTGTCATACCCAGAATAGTCACTTCTAATCTTGGATATAAAGATACAAGTTCCGATTTGATGTATTCGGCTTGCCATATTGCAAGCTCACTTTCGCGTGTTGCGATGGTTATATGTGTAGGCTGGGTCATAATTGAATTTAAAACGAATAGGGCATTTTATCATAAGCTAAGCTATTGAAAATTTAGAAAATCATAAGCTTTAGCATATACTTTCATTTATGGCTAAAAAAGATACAAAAAAAGCTAATTGGTCAGGCAGATTTAACGAGCCTGTGACGGAGCTCGTCAAAAGATTTACAGCTTCAATAGGGTTTGACCAAAAATTAGGTCTTTTTGACATTGAAGGCTCTTTGGCGCATGCAGAAATGTTAGCTGCACAGAAAATCATCACACAAAAAGATTTAAAGGCGATTCAAACTGGATTGGAAAGTATTCAAAAAGAAATTTTAGCGGGCACTTTTAAGTGGTCTATAGATTTAGAAGATGTGCATTTAAACATTGAAAAAAGATTGATCGATAAAATTGGCGAAGCAGGAAAAAAATTACATACGGGCAGATCAAGAAACGATCAGGTCGCAACGGACTTAAGATTATGGTTAAGGTCTGTGACAGACGAAACCATTCAAAAAATAAAAATGCTTCAATTGTCTATTGTGCAATTGGCAGACAAACATCAAAAAACGATTATGCCTGGATTCACACATCTTCAAGTGGCACAACCCGTAACCTTTGGCCATCACCTGATGGCTTATTATGAAATGTTGCAAAGAGATCTTGGTCGATTCGAAGATGCTAGAAAAAGAATGAACCAATTACCTTTGGGCGCCGCAGCGCTTGCAGGTACTAGCTATCCTATTGACAGAAATAAGGTTGCTAAAAAACTTAAATTTGATGGTGTATGTGAAAATTCTTTGGATGCAGTCTCTGATAGAGACTTTGCCATTGAATTTACCTTTGCAGCATCGTTACTCATGACTCATTTATCAAGATTTTCAGAAGAGCTCATCATGTGGTCGAGTCCCATGTTTGGATTTGTAGAAATTGCTGACAGGTTTTGCACTGGCTCATCCATCATGCCGCAAAAGAAAAATCCCGACGTGCCCGAATTAGTGAGAGGCAAAACAGGAAGAGTGACGGGCCACTTAATGGGGCTTCTCATGCTCATGAAAGCACAGCCACTTGCCTACAATAAAGATAATCAAGAAGATAAAGAGCCGCTCTTTGATACGGCGAACACAATTTTAGATGTGCTTATTATTTATGCCGATATGCTGAAAGGCATCACAGTCAATGTAACAAATATGAGAGAAGCTACATTAAAGGGATATGCAACTGCAACTGATTTAGCAGATTATCTAGTGTTGAAAGGTGTGGCATTTAGAGATGCACATGAAATTGTTGCAAAGGTAGTGAATACAGCCATTAAAAAGAAATGTGGTTTATCAGAACTTAAGATAGACGAACTTAAAAAATTTAGCAAAGTGATATCGAGCGATGTTTATAGTCATCTGACTTTAGAAGGCTCAATCAAATCTAGAAATCACATTGGCGGGACATCGTTTGACCAGGTAAAAAAATCTATTGATAAAGCTAAAAAAGCATTAAAGAAATAAATTACGTTTTTACTAAGTGTAAATTTAATACACGGTGTATTTCATTAAAATGTTTGTCAGTTAGCCAAGGACTATTTGAAATAATCATCGTGCGTGCCGCAAAATCTTTTCCCGCCGGCAAATCTTTCTTTTCAAAATAAGGCTTTAAATAGTTGTAGTTTGAAATACTTTCTATAAATAGCCTTCCCACACCTAATGATTTAGGCCAGAGATCATGGATGATTTGATCCCGTATTTTTTCGCTGGGCATCAATAACACTATAAAAGGCCAAGTTTCATGGGCTTGTTTTGAAGTAACCACTTTTAAATTTTTTATTTTTTCTAGGGCTTTCATCCTCGAGATCGCTTTTTTGCGATTGATACTCAGAAAAGTATTTAACCGATCAATAGCATTTGCACCGATTTTTTTTCGGTAATAACCCACACGATGTATAGGAAATTTAAAACTACAATCATCCCCTACAGCTTTAATAAAATCATGTTTTTTAAGATGATGTCTAAGCTTTATACCAAAAACAATGCGAAGAAGACTTGGACGATAAAAAATATAATAAAAAATGAGCTCAACAGTGCGCTTTAATTCTGCAAAATAATTATTTTGAACTATGGCGGTACTTGTTTTTTGGATGTGGCTAAATAATTTTTTATTTTTAGCCACAATGAGACCGCCTGCAAAAATACTTAAGCCTTTACCTACGCCCAAGCTAAATACACCTATGTCCCCCAATAAGCCTACAGATTGTTTTTTTATTCTAGCGCCGAGCGCTTGAGCAGCATCTTCAATGACATAAATATTATTCTTTTTTGCTAGAGGCAATATTTTTTTTATATCAGCAATTTTGCCAGCCAAATGTGTGGGAATAATAGCTAAAACATCTTGATCCAGTGAGGCGCGAAGTTTTTTTAAATCAAAATCAAAATGTTCTTTTTTAGAATCGCAAACAATAGGTATCAGCCCACAGTGAATAATCGCAATGGGCACCCATGGACAAGTGTATGCGCTGATAATTACTTTTTTTTTATGACTTAATTTTTTAATTGATGATAATGCTACAACAAGAGCGACAGTCGCTGAACATTCAATTTGAACTGCACTGACGCCAATAAATTGAGATAATTTTTCCTCAAAGGAATTAAGTTTTGGGAAAAAATCACTAATATGGAGGGGTAAGCCCGCTGTCGGTGGAATTTCGTAATGAAAAAAGTTCATAGGCTATTGAATCTGAGATTGCCAGCCACCACCTAATGATTTAAATAACTCAACACTCGCCATCAATCTTAACTGTCTTTTTTGAATATATGCAATCGATGCATCATTGAAGACGCGCTGTGCATCTAAATATTCGATGTAACTTGAATAGCCCGCTTTATATCGATTAGATGCAATATTCATAGCTTTTTTAGCAGCATCTTGCGTGAGTTTCAAATCATTTTCTTGTTCTGTATATTCTTTTAAAGATACGAGTGCATTATTGACTTCCTTAAAAGCATTTTGTACTGAAGACTCGTAATAACTAAGTGCTTGTTTTTGTTTTGCGGTGGCTTGATCGATTTTTGCGCGTACACGTCCAGAATCAAAAATAGGTAGAGATAGTCCTAATCCACCTGCCCAAATATCAGAGCCAGATTTGTTTAAATTATTTAATGCAGCGCTTTGTGCTCCAAAATTAGCAGTAAGTGAAATGGTAGGAAAGAGTGCTGCTTTAGCAACACCAATATTAGCATTCGCTGCAATCATCATTTGCTCTGCCTCTCTGACATCAGGGCGCGCTTCTAGAAGTGATGAAGGAAGACCTGCGGGTGGTATTGGCGGAGTGATTAATGCATCTATAGTTAATTCAGGTATCACTAAATTCATATCCCCTGAAAGCACAGTAAGTTGATTAAAAATAATCTCACGTTGACGCATAACGTCGCTCAGTTGCGCTGATAAATTATTAAAAGCCACTTCTGCTTGATGAACATCAAGTGCTGATACAAGACCACCCTCTAAACGTTTTTTAGTGAGAGCTAAATTTTCTTCACGATATTTCACATTGGCTTTGAGCGCTAAAATTTGTGAATCAGTGCTGCGCAATAACAAGTAATTACTTGCCAGAAGACTCTGTAAAGTAAGCTCTACCGTGTCTTTAGAAAATCGAGAAGCAATATACTCAGCACGTGCCGATTCTTTAGCTCTTCTTAATTTGCCCCAGAAATCGAGTTCGAAAGAAGTGCCTAAGCGAATGAGATAATCTTTTTTAATAGGTTTACCATAAGTTGTAGCCCCAGTGGTTGTAGATTTAGTTCGACTTGCCTGAGAAGTTAAATTAACTTCTGGCAAAAGAGCAGCATCTATTTCTTTCAAATAAGCGTCCGATTCTTCTACACGAGCAATGGCGGCATTAATATCTGTATTTTTAACTAGCGCTTTATCCATAATCTCGTTAAGAGCCGGGTCTTGATAAAGTTTCCACCACATATTTAAATCTGAAACTACATTTTCTTTTCCTACCTCATTATGATAAGCATTAGGTAAGTTTATCTCTGGACGTTTGTAGTCAGGCCCTATGAGCGAACAGCTTATGAGACTAAAAAATATGCAAAAGAAAATAAAGCGCAGCATCTTATTTTTTGTCCTCATCGATATGTCCATGATGACGTATATGATTGCCAGTTAACCAGACAAAGAAGAGTGGAATAAAAATAGTGGCAATGAATGTTGCTAAAATCATGCCCCCAAACACTCCGGTACCCATAGATTGACGAGCTGCGGCTCCCGCCCCTGTTGCGACGACGAGAGGCACAATGCCAAACACGAAGGCCATAGACGTCATGACAATAGGTCTAAATCGTAATCGAGCCGCTTCAATCGCAGCCTCCATCACTGGCATGCCCTCTTCCATTTTTTGGCTTGCAAATTCCACAATTAAAATTGCATTTTTGGCAGCGAGACCAATTAAGGTGATTAATCCAATTTGAAAATAAATATCATTTGGCATGCCGCGGATCATTACAGCAATGAGAGCGCCAGTCAGTGCAAATGGCACAGCCATAATGACTGCAAGAGGAAGCGCCCATGTTTCAAATTGTGCAGCTAAAATTAGGAATACCATAATAATCGCAAAACCAAATGCGAAGAGCGCTGCAGAACCTGTACGTTTTTCTTGATAGGCCTGGCCTGTCCAAGCCATTTGATAGCCATCAGGTAAACTTTCTTTTGCAATTTTTTCAACAAGTTTTATTGCATCGCCTGAACTTACATCGGGGGCCCCACCTGCTAAAACTTTTGCAGAGAGAAGACCGTTAAAACGTTCAAGTTGTTCAGCGCCCACAACACTATTCACACTGCTTACCGCTGAAAGAGGGACCATAGCACCTGTATTTGAGCGGACATACACTTTACCTAAATCGTCAGGCTTCATTCGATAAGGCGCTTCTGCTTGGAGTTGTACCCGATAAGTTCTGCCTGACTTATTAAAATCGTTTACATAAAGAGAGCCCATCGTGCTTTGTAAAGTGTCATAGATACTCGATATTGGAATACCCAAACTCATCGCTTTAGCTTCATCTACTTCAATAAAAAGTTGAGGCACAGTAGGCCTAAAAAATGTATTAATGCCTGCAAGACGAGGTTCTTTTTTAAGTGCTTCAATAAATAAATTCACTGCTGCAAATAAACGTAATGGATCAGTATCACTTCGGCTTTGGATATAAGCCTCCATGCTGCCAGAACTGCCGAGCCCACGAATTGAAGGAGGGTTAAATGCAATGGCAAGACCATCAGGTTGCATCATGCCAATACCAAAAAGTTTTTTGACAATGTCACTTGCAGAACTTTTTCTTTCAGCCCAGTCTTTGAGCCTGACAAACATAGTAGCTGAATTTGATTTATTGCCTCCACCAATCAAGTCATAACCATTGACTGCAAATTGGAAAGTACTTGCAGGATCTGTTGCAATAGCAGACCGAACAGTTTCTGTTGTTTTAGACGTTCGGCTAATCGTAGCGCCATCAGGCAACATCACAGCAGTAATTACATAGCCTTGATCTTCAGAAGGTATAAAGCTCGTAGGGGTAAATTTAAAAAGAAAAATTGAGGCAATGATAATCCCAACAAAAACGATGCCACCAATGAAGCGGTGGTGCAAAGTACTTTTAACAACCTTAATATAAAAATGAGTTAAACGACTAAATCCATTGTTAAAGCGATCAAAGAATTTTGAGTTAATATTATTAGGATTTAATACAATCGCACATAGCGCCGGAGTGAGCGTGAGGGCTACAATGCCTGATATTACAACAGCAATAGTTACTGTCACTGCAAATTGACGGTAAAGTTCTCCTGCAATGCCCCCCATAAATGCGACGGGAACAAATACTGCGCATAATACTAAAACAATTGCGACAACTGCAGCCGCAACTTGCTCCATAGATTTTATAGCTGCTTTGATTGGAGAAAGCTTTTCTTCGGACATGAGGCGCTCAATATTTTCTAGAACAACAATGGCATCGTCGACGACAATACCAACAGATAAGACCATAGCAAAAAGTGTCAGCGTGTTAATTGAAAAACCAAAAAGATATAACCCTGCAAAGGTACCTATAAGAGATATGGGTACAGCAATGATAGGAATTAAAGTAGCGCGCCAGTTTTGCAAAAATAAAAATACTACAATCACTACAAGTACCATAGCTTCAGCGAGTGTTTTAAAAACTTCTTTCATCGAAGCTTTGACAAAACTACTGGTGTCATATGGTATTTCAAAATCCATACCTTTAGGAAAGCGTTCTTTCAATTCCGCCATTTTTTCCTTAATACCTTTAGCCGTATCAAGTGCATTGGCTCCTGTTTGGAGAAAAATAGGAATACCGACGCCTGGCTTACCGTTAAGTGTTGTATTAATGTCGTAAGTTTGCGCGCCTAATTCAATACGTGCGATGTCTTTAAGGAATAGAATGCCGTTAGGCCCAGCCGCCCTAATAATAATATTTCCGAATTGATTGGGATCAAGTAAGCGACCTTTTGCATTGACCGTGTAAACAAGTTGCTGATCTCCCAAAGAAGGCTCTTGACCAATTTTGCCTGCAGCATATTGTGCATTTTGACTTTGAATAGCGGCTGCGATATCAGAAGTTGTGACCCCAAGCTGCGCCATACGATCTGGTTTAAGCCAAATACGCATAGAGTAATCGCGCGCACCAAAAATATTGGCATCACCTACACCTTTTACGCGCTTGATTTCATCGAGTACATTGAGTGTTGCGTAATTACTTAAATAAAGTGGATCAAATTGTTTATCTTTTGAAGTCAGCATCACGACTAAAAGAATGTCATTAGATTTTTTTTGTACAACGACACCTGTGCGTCTTACAGTTTCAGGTAAACGAGGCGAAGCGATGTTGACGCGATTACTTACATTAAAAGTGGCCTGGTCAATGTTTGTACCAATTTCAAAAGTTGCTGTGATATTAAGTGTTCCGCTCGAATCGGTACTTGAGTTAAAGTAAAGAAGACCTTCAACACCACTTAATTGTTCTTCAATAGGACCTGCAACGGTTTTTGAAAGTGTTTCGGCACTAGCACCTGGATAGCTCGCAGTAATGATGACAGTAGGAGGAGCAATTTGTGGATACTGCGCAATAGATAATTTAAATACAGCTGCAATACCAGCCAACACAATAACGATTGAGATTACCGCAGCAAAAATAGGCCGCGTAATAAAAAATTTACTCATTATTTTTTGAAGTTGGGCATCTTAGTGACGGGCATGCCAGGACGAACTTTAATAAGATTATCGATGATCACTTTGTCACCGGCCTGAAGTCCGCCAAGAATAATCCAGTCTTTCCCTTGCCATTCACCGGCGACCACAGGACGAGGTGTAGCCTGATTTTTTTCGTTGACTACAAATACAAATTTACCTTGATCGGAATTAAGCACGGCTAATTGAGGCAATACAAACACCCCATCTTTTTTACCCGTGGCCACTCTTACGCGCACGAATTGACCTGGTAAAATTTGGCGCTCATTATTTTCAAATGTTGCTCGCAATTCTTGAGTGCCGAGAGACGGATTGATTTCACTTGCTGCAAAATTGATTTTGCCTTTTTTTGCGTATTCAGCGCCATCAGGCAGAACAACGGAAACTTCCTCAACATTTTTTTCATTTAATGTCCCGCCCAATTTTTTGAGCTCATTATCTGAAAAACTAAAGCGTACCCAAATAGGATTTACTTGAACCAAAGTTGTGAGAAGACTTGTATTAGCGGAAACAAGAGCACCTTCAGAAAATTGAAAACGACCCGAGATGCCATCCACGGGCGCAGTAACGTTGGTATAAGAAAGATTGAGTTCGGCTTGTTTGAGATTTGCTCGGCTTTGAGCGAGTGCCGCCATGCTAATAGATTCATCGGATTCTGCATTATCGAATTCTCGTTGACTAATAGACTGAGACTCAATGAGACCTTCTAAACGTTTTTTCTCTCGTTTAGCTTGTTCGGCACGTGCGAGATTTTGATTGTATTGAGCACGCACTTGATTCAAAGCAATTTTATATGGCTCAGGGTCAATGATAAAAAGTGTTTGCCCCGCTTTAACCGATGAGCCTTCATTGTATTTTCGTTTTAATAAAATACCGCCAACACGGGGTCTAATTTCAACTTCTTTAGCGCCCTCAGTTTGACCTACTGCTTCAGCTGTAATGGGAACAGATGAAGGCGTTGCCTCGAGCATCGTGACAGGCAATACAAAATTAGGCGGCATACCGTTTTGTTCAGGCGGTTTGTGGCAGCCCGCTAAAAAAAATAATAAAAATCCGAGAAGTAAAACAAATCTAGATGACAAAGAATACTGATACAAGTAAAGCCCCGATCCTGAAAATAAGACAGTAAAACAACAGTTCTTTTAAGAGCTTATTTTACAATTAAATCAAAGCATAAGACGGGTTTTGTTAATTTAAATAAGTGAAACTTTTATGAAAGTAAGCGGGCTAATCCAAAAGCAGCTGAAGACGCTAAGGCGCCAATGACGAGAGTCTGAAGTGCCGAACGACCTTGGTTGACACCAGTAAAGCGACCTTTGATCCAACCAAAAAGTACAAGTGCAATGCTTGTTGCAATGACAGATATTTTTAGGGCGGGCATGATGTCAGGTATAAAGATATAAGGCATTAAAGGAATAAGTCCGCCCACAATATAAGCCATTGAAATGGTAGCGGCACTTATTAAAGCGCGCTTTGGATCAGGCCTTTCTAAATTTAATTCAAATTTCATCATAAATTTGAGCCAACGCTCATGATTCGATGTAATCGATTTAACTACTGTTTTAAGTGCATTACCTCGAAGGCCATATTCAGAAAGTATTTCCTCAACTTCTGAAATTTCATGGTCACGCAAATGTTTAATTTCATAGGACTCACGTTCTAATTCAGAATCATAATGTTCAATATCTGTTTTACCAGCAAGATATCCGCCTAAACCCATTGCAATAGCACCCGCCGCCACTTCTGCTAAGCCCGCCGTCACAATAATTGCAGAAGAGTCAACAGCTGCAGATAGACCTGCTGCAAGTGCAAAAGGCACTGTGAGCCCATCTGACATGCCGATAACAATATCTCGAACCACCTCGGTTGAGGTAAAGTGCGTTTCAGAGTGGTGTGAATGATGGTCGTTTGACATGAATATCTCTTTAAATTTTTATGCTAATGATCGTAAAAAATACTATATATTATATTTTGTAATTTAAATATAAAGGATTAAAAAATGAAACAATGTACATACAATGTGTTGGCTTTATTAGTTTTTGCTTTATCTTTTTCTTATGTGCCTACCGCAGCATTTCAATATCATTGTGTCTATGACGGCGTGACGACTTTTAATACCCCTATTTTTATATTTCAACAAGTATTTTTAGCCACCATTCTATTCATCATTGGTCGTTATGGTTTTCAAGATGGCAAAATGCTCTGCTGGATGTCATGCGGACAAAAAAAGAACAAAAAGAAAAAAAATTAATCTAATTTACTCTTATGTTTGGATTGCCTTTTAAATTTAGTCTTATCTTTTTCAACTTTAGGTTTAAAAGGTAAGTCAGCACGGTAAAGAGCGTAATGTGTTTGAGAGCGCAATTTCAGTTTACGAATTTGTTTCATAAAACGTTACGCAATAATGTCTAATACGCCTCGAGTGATAAATTCAATCGCCATAGATCCTAAAAGTAGTCCCATGACGCGCGTAATAATTTTTGCGCCAATCGGTCCAATGACTTTAGAAATATTTTCTGCAAAACTTAATGTGAGCCAAATTAAAAGTGACACAGCCAAGCAAGGCAAAATGAGAAAACTCTGATTAATAAAATTAGGTGCCTGATGCGCTGCAATAATCATATTACTCATAGCCCCTGGGCCTGCAAGAAGAGGAATGCTTAAAGGCACAAATGCAATCAACTCTTTGTCTGATTTACCATTTTGACCTGAGTCAATAATCTGATGTTTACCCAACATCATAGAGATCGCCATAAGTAATAAAAGAATGCCACCACAAATTTGGAAGCTTGGCATGCTGATACCAAACATATTCAAAATTTTATCGCCTAAAAAAAGTGAGGTGACGAGAATGATAAAGACAGTAATGGCTGTCATCTTGACGACATTCTTTTTGTTAATTTTTTTATGCTGGCCCGTGAGACTTAAAAAAAGTGGTAAACATCCTATAGGATCGACGATTGCGATAATCGCAATGGTTGTTTTGATAATAAAGGTCCATTCAATCATGATATATTCCTTATTTAAAAAAAGTCATAAAGCCTAACATGGCTGCTGCAATAGCTATGCAAATTACCGTTAAAAGCTAACTGTGGTTTCAATTTGTAAATAACGTAATTTTTTTGCAATACTTTCAAGAACTTCTTCGCTAGTGCGTCCCAAGCGTTTTGCTTGAGGTTGCAACGAAGGTCTTGCCAGCCCATAAATATGGACACCTTCGATATCACTTTTAATTTCGCTCATTAATTGCACATAAGCTTCAATATCTTTTTCGCTTGGATTTTTTCCGTCAATAGTGAAAACACAAGTTTGAACAAACGTTGGACAGGCAGTTGCACAGTTTTTAAGTCGCTCTAAGATTTGATGGCGCTTTAGATTGACTTGATTAATTGTTTGAATATTTTCTTCTGTGGCAGCATCAACTTTAAACCAAACCTCACCATTCATTTCTTTCAACATCCCCACACTTTTAATCACGGCAGGTTGATGCATTAAACTTCCGTTGGTAATAAGACGTAATTTAATTTTATGGAGTAAGTTAAATTCTTCGAGTACCTTTTTAACAATTAAAATAATTTTTGGAAATTCTTCAGCACTTGTGGGCTCCCCATTCCCTGAAAAAGCAATGTCTTTAAGATGACGATCGTCAATTGCTACATTTTTCTCCATGTAATCGCCATGAATAATTTCATGAAGAAAAAAACGTAGTTCATCTTCAAGTACATCGAGTTCAATAGGCGGAGGTGAGCCACGGGTAAGATTTGGAATTTCACAATAAATGCATTGCCAATTACAAGCATTATTTACATTTAAGTTAACGCCAATCGATAAGCCGCCAGCACGTCTTGAAATAACAGCGTAAATATATTTAAGACCACTTAATTCACGGCTGTGATCATGAATACTAAGATACCGTTTAGATACGCTCATATCTATTTAAGCGAGTTGAGACGGTCTTTTAAGGGAGATAAGTCATAGCCCGCAATCTGGACTTTGCTTAAAATTTCATCAATAGGCAAAGTTTTTGCATGTGAAAGCGCCCAAAGCATTGAACATCTTGTACCCGTCCGGCAATAAGCAAAGACTGGCTTTTGAGCCGTCTCAAAATAGCTGCCAAATTGAGTAATATCATCATCTGAAATTTGCCCACCAATCACAGGCTGATGGATGGCTTTGATACCTAAATTTTGAGCTTCTTTTTCAATGACTGAAAAAGCTAGTTGTCCTTCGGACTCTTGATCAGGACGGTTACAAAAAATAGTTTTATAACCTTTCGCTTGAATTTCTTTTAAGTCTTCGATCGAAATCTGATCAGAGACTGTAAGTTCGTTATTTATTTTTGCAAATTTCATAGTTTTATTCTACTTTAAAAAAATACCCAATAGGTCATTTAAAAAACGCTGACCTAGAAGTGTTGGCTTAATCATTACTTGATTCATACTAATCAATTTTTTATCTATCGCAGCTTTGAGTTCTTTATCAATAGCTGAAATATTTAAACCCGTTTTTTCTTCGAAACTTTGAATACTAAATCCATCAATAAGACGCAAATGATTCATCATAAATTCAAAAGCTAAATCACTTTCATGAATGGTTGTTTCCGATTCAATCATATTTTGTGAGCTTACTTTTTCCATATATTGCTTTGGATTTTTATAGCGACTCTCACGACTCATCTTGTCATGAAAAGTCAGTTTGCTATGTGCGCCTGCGCCTATACCAAGATAATCGCCAAACTGCCAATAATTAAGATTATGTTCACATTGTGATTTAGGCTTTGCAAAAGCAGAGGTTTCATAATGCTCGTAGCCATGCTGGCTTAAAATATCTTCAATAGTTTCTTGCATTACTGCGCTCTCATCATCGAGCGGCAATTTGGGGGGGTGTTTAAAAAAGAATGTATTAGGCTCAATCGTTAAATGATAAAAAGATAAGTGCTGTGTATTAAAAGAAGTCGCTGTCTTGGCATCGTCTATCGCTTCATCCAATGTTTGGTGAGGTAATGCGTACATTAAATCTAAATTCACCTCATCAAAATGACACATGGCAATTTCAATACCCTTTTTGGCTTCACTGCTATCGTGGATACGACCTAATGCTTTGAGATGGACATCGTTGAATGATTGAATACCAAGAGATACTCTTGTGACACCAGCTTCTTTGTAAGCTTCAAAATGATTGCTATCAATCGCTCCAGGATTAGCTTCAAGTGTAATTTCGGCATCATACAAAATAGGTGTGAGTGTGCGTACTTGACTTAATATTTTGTGAATAGCTTTTCCACTAAACAAACTTGGCGTGCCACCCCCAAAAAAAATGGACTGAATTTTTCTGCCCCAAATTTTAGGTAAAGAATATTCAAGATCTTTGATCAGAGCATCCACATATATAGATTCTAAGTCAGAAAAGTTTTGAGCTTCTTTATGTTCGTGCGAATTAAAATCACAATAGGGACATTTTTTGACACACCAAGGGATGTGAATGTAAAGTGAAAGTGGTGGAGGTATAGCGAGTCTTGAAGTTTGACTCATAAACAACTTATTTATTTTTTAGGTATGGATTAATAAGATCATCAACCATTTGATGAAGCGCTTCTTTCATTTGTTTTTCAGAAACTTCCATTAAAAGTCCATCTTCTATAGCATCTTGAGAAAGCTGCCTTAATTCATCAAAGTTTTCTTTCATAACCTTAGTTTTCTCTGTACATGACACCACTGATTTATCATCACGAACCCAAGTAGGCCATTTATTTTTTGGTTTATCCATAAATTTGATTCAGTTTTAATTTAAGTTTATGCAAAGCTTGTCCGCGATGACTAATTCTATTTTTGATGTCTAATGGTAATTCTGCCACAGCTTTTTCAGTCATATGATCTAAAAATAAAGGGTCATAACCAAATCCACCTGAACCCCTTGGCGATTTTAGAATTTCCCCATGCCATGTTCCTTCAACAATAATAGGTTCAGGATCAAATTCATATTTCACAAAAACAATGACACAGGTGTAGTGTGCTTTTCGATTCGTTTCATTTTCTAATAGTTTCAAAAGCTTTTCGTTATTTTTTTGATCCGATGAAGGCTCTCCTGCAAATCTAGCTGACAACACACCCGGTTGACCGCTTAATGCATCTACAGAAATACCTGAATCATCTGCAATAGCAGGCAGTTTTGATAATCGGCTTGCATGTCTTGCTTTAATCAGTGCGTTTTCAACAAATGTGTGGAAGGGTTCTTCCGCGGCGTCAATTTTGAAATGTGACTGAGGCAATATCTCAACATTCATATCATCTAAGATCGATTGGATTTCGATGAGTTTTTTGGCATTGCTTGTTGCAATGACGATTTGTTTTTTCATGAAATTACTTTAAAACATTTGTTTGTAATTGAATAAGTTCTTTAATGCCTTGTGCTGCCAAGTCAGACATTTGATCCATCATTGCGCGAGAAAAAGGTGTCCCTTCAGCGGTGCCTTGGATTTCTACGAATCCACCTGAACCTGTCATGACAATATTCATATCTGTATCGCAACTTGAGTCTTCACTGTAATCTAAATCTAAAAGAGGCTTACCTTCATGAAGCCCTACAGAGATGGCTGCTACAGAATCAATCAGCGGTGATTCTGATATCAGTTTTTTATTCATTAAATGTGTAATGGCATCATGCACTGCGACATAAGCCCCCGTAATACTAGCTGTGCGTGTGCCCCCATCGGCTTGAATCACATCACAATCAATTTGAATGGTGCGTTCGCCCAGTTTTTTTAAATCAATAATCGCGCGTAAGCTACGTCCAATAAGACGTTGTATTTCTTGAGTCCGACCAGATTGTTTTCCGCGCGCGGCTTCACGATCCATTCTTGATCCAGTCGATCTTGGCAGCATGCCATATTCAGCTGTAATCCAGCCTTGACTTTGACCCTTTAAAAAAGAAGGTACTTTTTCATCAATACTCGCCGTGCATAAAACGTGCGTATCGCCAAATTTAATCAATACAGAACCTTCTGCATGTTTTGTGTAATGTCGAATAATTTCGACCGGTCTTAACTGGTTGTGAGCGCGTTGATTTAATCTCATAGTCTTCTTCCTCGATAGAAGTCGTCATTATAAGCTAGCTTTAATTGATTGATATCTTGTCATTTAAAGGTTTTAGTCGCAAATGCAACTATAGATTGATAAAATGACAATTAAATATTGAATTGGATCCTTTATGGCTTTAAGTATGACCGGGTTTTCTTTTAAAGAGGCAGATACAAAACAAGGTATTTTGCTCCTTGAGTTTCGGTCGTTAAATAATCGCTATCTTGAGCTTCAAGTTAAATTGGATGAGTCGTTGAGATCTTTTGAGCCCATGATTCGCGATGCCATTTCCGCTGAAATTAAAAGAGGCAAAGTAGATTGCAGAATTTATTTTAAATCGAAAACCAATGCGCTTGACGTTAAAAATGTAGATCCTGTTAAATTAAAACAATTAGCCAATTCAGTGAATGAAATTGGAAAACATTTTCCTCAAATACAACCTATCAATCCGCTTGATATTCTCAAAACAAGCGAAATCATGCACGATCAATCGCTTGATATAAATTTACTTGAACAAGATCTTAAAAAAAATCTCAAAGAAGCCCTCATAGAAATTCAAGCATCGAAAGCACGCGAGGGTGAAAAGCTACAAAAAATTTTATTAGACAAACTCAAAGAGATTGAAATCTTGGCGGGAGAAGCTAAGAAAATATTACCTACTTTAATCAAAGAGTATCAAAGTAAAATTGAAAACAAATTTAAAGAAGCTTTAATTGCAATCGATGAAGATCGACTGAAACAGGAGTTTCTTATTTTCATGCAAAAGATGGATGTCGACGAAGAGATTAATCGTCTTACTTCTCATATTGACGAAGTCAGACGATTGCTTAAAATAGATGGCCAAATCGGTAAAAAACTAGATTTTATGATGCAAGAACTGAATCGCGAGGCGAATACTTTGGGCTCAAAATCTATATCACCTAAAACTTCACAAATATCAGTTGATTTAAAGGTTTTGATTGAACAAATGCGTGAACAAATTCAGAATATCGAATAATAAAAATTAAGCCATCATATGAGCCAAGCCCATTTATTTATTATTGCAGCAGCTTCCGGTGCCGGTAAGACGACACTTGTGAAAGCGCTATTAAATAAAGATAGAGATCTTCAAGCTTCTGTATCGCACACAACCCGAAAACCGCGTCCTGGTGAAGTCGATGGTGTGGATTATCATTTTGTTGATGAAGCGACCTTTTTAGATATGAAGAAGCAAGGTGAATTTTTAGAATCCGCCGAATGCCATGGTGGAATGTATGGCACAAGTAAAAAATCAGTACAGTCTATTCTCGGTCAAAAGAAAGACGTGATTCTAGAAATCGATTGGCAAGGTTCTCAGGCTCTCAAAGCTCAATTTAAGGAAGCTGTTTCAATCTTTGTATTGCCACCTTCTGTTGAAACGCTTGCTAAAAGACTAAATAACCGCGGACATGACAGTGAAGAGACGATTGCAATGAGACTTGCGGTTGCGCGAGAAGAGATGAGCCATGTGGATGAATTCGATTATGTTACAATCAATGATGACTTTGAAGTAGCGCTCCACGATCTTATGGCCATTATTCGATCTACTCGATTGATGTGTCATATTCAGCTTACACGACATAGCCACTTAATTAAAAACTTGACTTGAAATTTGGAGAAATAACATGGCACGAATTACAGTAGATGACTGTTTAGAGATGATTCCTAATCGCTTTAAACTTACTTTAGCCGCTGCTTACCGCGCAAGACAATTAGCTAATGGTGCTGAAGCTTTAGTAAGCACACACGGTTTAAGAGACAAGCCTACGGTATTAGCATTAAGAGAAATTGCAGCAGGTAAAGTTGGTCTTGATATCTTAAATAGAAAAACAACGTACTAATTTCTAAAAAACAGGGCTTTAGCCCTTAGAAGACTTCAGACCATGGCTAGTACCGCTCATTTCAATAAAGCGGATGCTCATAAAACACCGCCACCCCCCTTACTGCCCGTTGATAGCGAACAGTCCGAGCTCACGACCCTTCTTAAGGTTTATTTAAAAACAAAAGACATCCAGAAAATATGGGATGCCTATCGTTTCAGTGAAGAAGCCCACCATGGCCAATCGAGACGAAGTGGCGAGCCTTATATTGTTCATCCTGTGGCTGTGGCATGCACTTTAGCAAGACTTCATCTTGATGCACCTACGATTCTTGCAGCCCTCCTACACGATGTGGTTGAAGATACAACGATTACCAACAAAGAAATTGAAAAGAAATTTGGCAAACAAGTTTCTGTTCTAGTTGATGGTTTATCTAAGCTCGATAAAATTGAATTTCAAGATGCGACAGAAGCGCAAGCCGAAAATTTTAGAAAAATGTTATTGGCAATGTCAAATGACGTCCGTGTCATTTTAGTAAAGTTAGCCGACCGCCTTCACAATATGCAAACGTTAGATGTTTTAGGACCTGAAAAACAAAAACGTATTGCACAAGAAACACATGATATTTATGCGCCCATTGCAAATCGATTGGGGTTAAATACCATTTATCAGGAACTTGAAGATTTAAGTTTTAAACATCTCTACCCCATGCGCTATCGCGCGATTCAAAAAGCTATGAAAGCTTCTCGAGGCAATCGTCGTGAAGTCGTTGAAAAAATAACGGCATCCATTCAGCAAAAATTAGTAGAGATGAAAATAGATGCTGAAGTTACAGGGCGAGAAAAGAATACTTATAGTATTTATAAAAAGATGAGCGAAAAAAGCATGTCTTTTGCGCAAATTAATGACATCTATGCATTTAGAATTATTGTGAAAGAAGCGAATGATGCCTATTCTGCATTAGGTGCGTTGCATAGCTTATATAAACCACTCCCGGGTAAATTTAAAGACTACATAGCAATTCCAAAAGCTAATGGCTATCAATCGCTACATACAAGTTTGTTTGGGCCATTTGGCACACCTATCGAAGTGCAAATTCGCAGTGAAAAAATGCATAAACTTGCTGAGGCAGGTGTTGCTGCGCATTGGTTATATAAAACTAAAGATACACATCTCACCGAACTTCAACAACAAACACATCAATGGTTAAAACGTCTTCTAGAAATTCAATCAGATAGTGCTGATTCACTTGAATTTTTAGAACATTTAAAAGTTGATCTTTTCCCTGACGAAGTTTATGTGTTTACGCCTAAGGGAAAAATTCTGGCATTACCAAAAGGCTCCACCGCAGTTGACTTTGCATACGCAGTGCATAGTGATGTGGGTAATTGTTGTGTGGCCGCAAAATACAATCAAGAGCTCGTTCCTCTTCGTGCCGAAGTCCATAACGGTGACCACATAGAAATTATTACGGCACCTTTAGCAAAACCCAATCCTGCATGGCTTAATTTTGTGATTACAGGAAAAGCACGATCATATATTAGACAATATTTAAAATCGATTGAATCAGAAGAGTCTTCAAGACTTGGCGAAGGTATGCTCAATCAAGCGCTCAAAGCGCTTCACATCAGCCCATCATCGATCAAAGAATCCCATTGGAAAAAATTAATCAGCGATTATGGCCTTAAAACTAAAGAAGACATTTTGGCTGAAATTGGTTTGGGTAAACGTATGAACGTGATGGTGGCACATCAATTGAGTAGTTTTATGGATGGGGTGAGTCATGTTAAGGGCAAACATAAGCAATTGGATGTCATCACGATTAAAGGCTCAGAAAGTATGGCTATTCAATTAGCCACATGTTGTCATCCTATTCCAGGAGATCCTATTTTAGGATTTATTAATAAAGATAAAGGACTCGTAGTTCATACTCACGATTGTCTGACCATTCGTAAATTTAAACTTGATCCTGATAAATGGTTAGATGTTGAATGGGACCCTAATCCTGATCGCTTATTTAAAGTGAATCTTCAAATCATGGTTTTAAATGAGCGTGGAATGTTAGCTAAGATCTCATCCGTTATTGCAGAATCAGATTCAAATATTGATAATGTGAATGTAGAAGAATCCGATGGCGGACATTTCGTGAATGTGAATTTTATTGTGCAAGTGCATAACCGTATTCATTTAGCAGAGCTGATAAGAAACTTAAGGAAGATTAGTAATATTTCGAGAATTAGCCGTGTCAAAATGAAAACCTCTTAAGCAAATTTATTACATAAGAAAGATTGAAGAAATGACAAAAGAAATTATTCAAACTAAAAATGCACCTGAAGCGATTGGTACATATTCTCAAGCCGTAAAAACAGGAAATACTATTTACTTGTCGGGGCAAATTGCACTCGATCCTCAATCTATGCAATTAGTCGATGGCATTGAGGCACAAATCCATCAGGTATTTAAAAATTTAAAATCAGTCATTGAGGCTTCTGGAGCAAAAATAAGTGACATCGTTAAGATTAATATCTATTTAACAGATTTGTCGCATTTTGCTTTAGTGAATTCCATCATGGGCGAATATTTTACCAAGCCTTATCCAGCGAGAGCTGCGGTTGGCGTTGCATCATTGCCTAGAAATGCACTTATCGAAGCTGATGGCGTTGTCGTTATTTAAATTATTTTTTTAAGAGTATTTCAATCTGACTTCTCTAGCCGAGCTTAAGCTTTTTACACCTTCTGTATTAAATAAGCTCAAAAAATTGGGCATTGAAGATGTATTTAGTTTAGCTATGCATCTTCCTATTCGTTATATCGACGAAACCATCGTGACACCAATTCGTGATATTCAAATGGGCGTTCTTTCTCAAGTAGAAGCAGAAGTCATTAGGGCTGAAATTGTTTATAAACCTAAAAAAATGCTTATCGTACAAGTCAAAGATGAGTCGGCAAGTTTACAGCTTAGATTCCTGCATTTCTACCCAAGTCAGATGAAGATGTTTGAGGCGGGAAACCGTATTCGTGTCCTAGGTGAGGGGCGTCATAATTTATTCGCATTCGAGATGATTCACCCCCAATGCAAATTGATCAAGGACAGCGATGTCTTGCCTCAATCATTAACACCCATTTATTCTTTAGTTGCAGGTGTGGGACAAAAAACAGTCAAAGATGCGATTGATAAATTGTTTCTTCACTTTGACTTAAAAAACTATTTAAAAGATTTATTTTTGTCATCATTTTATGAGAAATTGCGTTTACCAAATCTTTATGAAAGTTTAAAAAGTATTCACCACCCAAAAGATTTTAAAGAAGTTGCAAGCCACGAGAATTTTACAAGTGAGCCTTATCAAAGAATTATTTTTGATGAATTTTTAGCGCAACAATTATCTTTAAGATCTAATTATTTAATAAGACGAGCGCTAACAGCTACGCCATTAAAAGCCAAAAATAAACTCATAGCTATGTTTATGGATAAGCTCGAATTTAATTTAACTGAAGCGCAGAAAAGAGTCATTCAAGAAATTAAAAATGATCTTGAAAATAACTATCCTATGCAAAGGCTATTACAGGGCGATGTAGGCAGCGGTAAAACAGTAGTAGCAACAATTGCAGCCTTACAAGTGATTGAGAATGGAAGTCAAGTAGCTTTTATGGCACCTACTGAAATTTTAGCGGAACAACATTATCGGAAACTTTTTGGGTGGTTAAATCCTTTGGCTATTAAAGTAGCATGGCTAACAGGTAGTCAATCGAAGAAAGATCGAGAGATTTCTTTAAATATGACGGAGTCAGGAGAAGCACAGATTGTTGTAGGCACACACACGCTTTTTCAAGAACATGTCATTTTTAAAAAATTAGGTTTAAGTATTATTGATGAACAACATCGATTTGGCGTTGAACAAAGATTGGCATTACGAAAAAAAGGTGCGTTAAATAAAATGATTGAGCCCCATCAACTTATGATGAGTGCAACACCAATTCCAAGAACACTTTCCATGAGTTATTTTGCAGATCTTGATATATCTGTCATTGATGAATTACCGAAAGGCCGCGAAGCAGTTGTGACAAAACTATTCTCAGAGGACCGACGCAATGAGATTTTAAAGAGAGTGCATGCGGTATGTCATGCTGGAGCTCAGGTTTACTGGGTATGTCCTTTGATTGAAGAAAGCGAAGTCTTACAACTTCAAACCGCAGAAGAAACGTATTTAAATATGCAATCTCATTTTGAAGATTTAAAAGTAGGCTTGGTACATGGTCGAATGAAATCATCAGAGAAGCAAAAAGTGATGTCTGAGTTTGTAAATGGCAATATTCAATTATTGGTCGCAACCACAGTGATTGAGGTAGGTGTCGATGTGCCCAATGC
>Ga0194035_1000215_pt1 | contig 34856 bp, 32 predicted proteins | sample JunL2320m_MetaG_FD_148680 | JGI IMG/M metagenome (GOLD analysis project Ga0194035, IMG submission 148680) | Anoxic zone freshwater microbial communities from boreal shield lake in IISD Experimental Lakes Area, Ontario, Canada - Jun2016-L239-20m | ecosystem: Environmental > Aquatic > Freshwater >...
CGTCAAGCAGTTCGCCGGATGCGCGGTCGGCGGCGGCCTTCGGAAGCGAGTCCGGGTCGGCCACGCCGAGCACCTCGCACAGGCGCGCAATCTGGTCGTCGCGATGCGCGGCCACAGCGATCCACGCATCCGAGCAGATGAGCAGGCGGGCACCGGGCGTGGTGACCATCTGGTCGTGGTCGAGCTGAGCCATCGGTGCGAGCGTGCCGTCGGCCTGCAGGTAGGTCTCGCTCGTGGTGAGCACACCGGGTCCAAGCAGCGAGCCCGCCACATCGATGGCACGACCGGTGCGGTCGCGCTCGTAGATCGCGAGAAGTGTGGAGACCACCGACGACATCGCGCACTGGTGGTCCATGAAGCCGAAGCGGTGCCACATCGGCGGGTTGCCCTCGCCGGCGCCGGCAACCTCCCAGCCGCAGGACGACTGGAACAGCTGGTCGTAGCCAGGCCAATCGGCGCGCGGCCCCTGCGGACCGTAGGAGCTCGTGTGGCAAAAAACGAGATCGGGGTTGATCTGCCGCAACGACGCGGCGTCTAGGCCCAAGCGGCGAGCGGCGGGCATGCGCAGGTTGTGATGGACGACGTCGGCCCAACGCACGAGCGCCTCGAGCACGGGGCGCGAGTCGGGTGACTTGAGGTCGACCGAGATGGTGCGCTTGCCGCGCTGACAGCCGGCGAAGGGCCAATCGCCCCAGCGCATGGGGTCGCCCGTGGTGGCTTCAACCTTGATGACATCGGCGCCGAGGTCGGCCAGCAGCATCGGGCCGAGCGGGCCGGCCAGGTAGTTGCCGAAGTCCAGCACCTTCACGCCGGCCAGCGGGTATCGCTGGCTTTCGCCCGTGGCATTAGGGGCCTCCCGCGGCGCCCAGTCGGCGCCTGCCACATCCTGGTGCTGACCGAGCGCGGGCGCGGGCCCGCGCACCTCAGTTGGCGGGTCCAAGGTCAGCGGCATCCCGGGCACTGTGATGCGCCCAGCCTCCGGGTCATCCAGTTCGATGACGTAGCTGTTGATTCGCGCCTGCTCGTCGCCGAGGATCGCGCCCACCTCGAACGCGCCCTGCGCCGGTCGGTCGTTGGCCCAGGCGTTGTCGAGCCAGGCCCGCGCCGGACGGCGCAGGAACGCCTTGCGTACCAGGGTCATGTCACCCCAGCCGACGGTCGCGGCGATGGCCGCGCCTTCTTCGACGGCTTCGAGTCCCAGCTCGGTCAGCACCTCGTCCATGAGCGGGGTGCCCCACGGTGGCGGTTGCATCGCGTGCACCCAGCGCCCGTCGGAGCACTCGAAGAGCGAAGCCTGCATTTTGCCCTTGGGCATGCCGATCCGAAGGGCATCGGACGGCGTCTCCGCCCGCGACCAGTGCATCATCATCGGGATCAGGGCGCCTTGGACCAGACTCGTGTGCACCGGGCCGGCGGAGCCCGTGCGGCCACGGACGATGAGCCGGGCCACGATCCCCATGGCGGCTAGCCAGACCGCGCCCCAGCTGCCCAGTGGGAAGCGCACGTAGATGGGGCCCTCGCGCAGACCCTGCTGCTCGTCTAGCACGCCCATGCGCGCGAGCGCGAGGAGGTCGTCCACCGGCAACTCCGCATCGCGATGGTTCGCCGGCCACGCGAGCACCGAGCAGGCGATGAGGTGCGGATGGGCGGCGGCCAGCGAGGCATCGTCAAGCCCGAGCGCACGTGCCTTGGCCGGCGAGAGCGAGTGGACCAGCACGTCCGCGCCAGCCAGCAACGAGTCGAGGCGTTCGCGGCCAGCGGCCTCATGCACGTCGAGCACGACGGACTGCTTGCTGCGGTTCCAGGTCTTGAAGCCCGGCAGGGAGCGGGTGGTCACCCCGCCTGGCGGCTCCACGAGCACGACGTCGGCGCCTGCCTCGGCGAGCACCATGGTGGCCGTCGGACCGGCAATGCCGTCCGAGAGGTCGACAATCCGGATGTCGTGCAAGATCCCGGTCTGCATGGTGTACTCCCTGACTTGGCGGCCACCGAGGTCTCCCGGCGGATCGTGACGATGCTGGATTCCACCCATTTTGGCATCCCGTGGGCCCGCCTGTCTCGGCTTCGCACTTCCTGATGGTGCCCCTGCTCATCCCGGCGGCCATGAGCCGCAAGGTCGTGGGATCGGCCGGTGCAGTCACATCGCCGAGAACCCGCTCCTCCGCCACGACGCGCAGCATGCGAGCCACGAACCGACCGGATCAATAGCCTTTCACAGCCATTTCACGAACCTGATAGAATTCGATGCTACATAGAGGGGCCTATGAGGCGGCATCAAAACGGGATACGTGAGAAAAACATCAGATGGACGTCCCAAGTCAAACTGAAACTCGCCAAGGTCGCCGGTTCGACCCCGTCCCTGGCCACTTCTCATGCAGCGCATTCTAAGAATCAAGACCACGAAACCTAAAGTGCTAAATAGATGAGTGATGAAGGGCTAAAAAGCCCGGACCGGACGAACCTGCAGCGTGGTGAGCTTGCCGCCGTTGTACTGCAGGCCATGATCAAAACCCTGGATCCACGCGTAGTCCGCGAGGCTCTGACTCGAACTCCAGTAATAGGCGCCAATAAAGGTAGCAAACCCGTACGTGCCAGCTGCGAACGTGCCATCCTGCGCTCCCATCGTGCATGCACCTGTGTGAACTATGTCCGGGCTACGTGCGTAGTTACACATCGCATTCAACTCATCCTTGGATGGTAAGAACCAGTCCATCAATCCACCACCACCGTATGCACGCACCGCGGCGGCAGCATTCGAGGAACACGCCACTGAGGCAGTCATCGCTGCAGTATTCGCACTACCGGTACCCACCTCAGTGCCCACAGCGGAAGGCACGTCATTTGGCAGCGTGTCACACCACGATAGAGAGGGATCCGATGCGCCGCTCCAGGTGTTTGGTGCCATCTCATACCTCAACCCGCCAGAGATCAAGAACACTAGGCCCCCACCAGGACCAACATCACCCAGAGCATATGACCGGGCTGCGGAATCTCGAGCCCACGTGATGCTTCGCGTACATGTCCAACCACCCGTGCCTTTATTGGCCCATTGTTCCCACGTGGGTTTCCAAGAAGAGTCGGTTCCCCAGTTAGCTTGCCACGAGGTTTCACCCGGCTGCGCGGCACATGCCTCAGTTTGGCTTGCACGTTGATACGACTGCGTTTGTACTGAATCAGCTGAAGCAGCTTTCGCACCAAACAACATGCCCGCAATCACCACCAACACTGACAGCGCGGCTAGGAAAGTTTTAGAACGAACCGACTTGAGAACCAACATCACGAACTTCCAACCACTGGGGGACTTCACCCAGAGAGGGAGTTCTCACCGAGCGCAAAACGAGGTGCATGTGCACGCTCGAGCGCTGCGACGCGGGAACGATAAAGACAACAAGCTTGACCATAGCCAAACAATGTGACTCAAGTACCAGCAATAGGCCACTAGAAACGCGGTACCCACTACCCCATAGATCGCCCTTACAAGGCGAATGTCGGGGGTTCGAGTCCCTCTGCGCCCACCATTTAGACCGGTGGTCTTTTAGTAACGCAACGCATCAAGATACAAAGCCGGATCTCGTTCAACGCCAGGTCCATGAATAAGCGACCACCGCACGATGCGTGCTTGATCCAAGATGAATGTGCCCCGGGTTGCAAAACCTTTATCTTCCAGAAACACGTCAAAGGCTTGCGAAACTTCACCGTGCGGCCAGAAATCACTGAGCAGTGTGAACGTGAGATTTTCCGCTTCAGCAAATGTCTGTAATGAATATGGGGTATCGCAGGAGATAGCAACGATTGTTGCGCCAACGCTTGCGAACTCTGACTTCATGGCTTCAAGTGCACGAAGTTCAGAACGACACACACCGGTGAAGGCGAATGGGAAAAACACCAAGATCACTGGTCCAGCAGCACACAGTGCGCTCAGCTTTGCCGTGGAGCCATCACCAGCGGGAAGCGTGAACTCAGGAGCAACCTGCCCCACATTCACCCCAATGGAGTGAACCGGAACTGCATCCATGGAAGGCAATTACCGCTTGGCGCGCGGAGCAACAAGGCGAGTACCCTGCCAGTTTGAACCCGCGCTGATGGTGCTGGTCTGTTGCAGCCCAGCGGTAGGTGCGGCGTCTGCAATATCTTCAGGCTCAATATGACCATCACGGCCAGGCTTTGGAGTCATTAACCAGACCACCCCATGATCAGCAAGTGGATGTATTGCATCCATCAAGCCATCAACAAGGTCACCGTCTTCGTCTCGCCACCACATCAGAACAACGTCTACGACATCATCAAAGTCCTCATCAACAAGCTCATCATCAATGATTGCTTCAATGCCACTACGCAGAGCTAGATCGACATCATCGTCAAACCCAATCTCCTGCACCGTCATTCCTGCTTCAATCCCAAGACGAGCGGCACGCTGACGCGCCACGTCTTGATCCGCTGCGGCGGTCAACAGACTCTCCATTCATTAGGGCTAGGGAACCAAAAGTTCACCAGTGCCACGCTAGTCCACCGGACGCGAGGCAGATTGGCAAGTGGCAGGGCCGTAAAGGCTCTGAAAAGTCCCCCAACTTTGGACCCAAGCCCCCCTATACGCAAGAATGCAACCAGTCACACCACCGTCACTCGGCTACCCGGCGATCCCGGAATCCGACTAAGCGAAGGGTCTAAACAATGACACCCGCAAGTGACCGAGATGCACTGCTTGCCGGCGGCATGCCGACTCAGTACGTCGACGTTGATCCAGATGAGACGTCCGAATGGATTGATTCCTTCGACAATCTTGCGATCAACGGTGGAAATAGTCGTGCACGATTCATCATGTTGTCGCTGTTGCGGCGCGCAACCGAACGCAATGTTGGCGTTCCAAGCCTGCGAAGCACCGACTACATCAATACGATTGCCCCAGAGAAAGAACCTGTTTTCCCCGGTGACGAAGCGATCGAGCATCGCATCCGCCAGATCATCCGATGGAATGCAGCGATCATGGTGCATCGCGCCCAACGGCCAGGTGTCGGCGTGGGTGGCCATATTTCTAGTTATGCATCCAGTGCGACGCTTTACGAAGTTGGCTTCAATCATTTCTTTCGCGGACAAGATCATGTTGGCGGCGGCGATCAGATCTTTTTCCAAGGTCATGCATCCCCTGGCATTTATGCCCGCGCATTCTTAGAGGGTCGACTTACCGCAAAACAGCTCGATGGGTTCCGGCAAGAAACTTCAGGTCAAGGCCTGCCTTCCTATCCACATCCACGGTTACTGCCAGAGTTTTGGCAATTTCCAACCGTGTCGATGGGTATCGGACCACTTAATGCGATTTACCAAGCGCGTTTCAACAAGTACATCAGCAACCGCGGCATAAAAGATACCTCTGACCAAAAGGTGTGGGCCTTTTTGGGCGATGGCGAGATGGACGAAGTTGACGCCGTGGGCGCATTGACGCTGGCCGCTCGCGAAGAACTCGACAACCTGGTCTTTGTGGTGAACTGCAACTTGCAGCGTCTTGATGGTCCAGTGCGCGGTAACGGAAAGATCATTCAAGAGCTTGAATCACTGTTCCGTGGCGCAGGCTGGAATGTCATCAAGGTGGTGTGGGGCCGCCAGTGGGATGACCTTCTTGCCGCCGACCGCAATGGCGCGCTGGTGAACCTCATGAATAAAACATTTGACGGAGACTTCCAAACCTTCAAAGCTGAAGACGGTGCTTTTGTTCGCGAACACTTCTTTGGTCGAGATCCAGAAACAGCAAAGCTTGTTGCGGACTGGACTGATGAAGAAATTTGGGGCCTACGTCGAGGCGGGCACGATTACCGCAAAATGTATGCCGCCTACGAAGCCGCAACTCAGGTTAAGGGCCAGCCAACTGTGATCTTGGCTAAGACAGTGAAGGGTTGGACTCTAGGTTCGCACTTCGAAGGCCGCAACTCAACGCACCAAATGAAAAAATTAACGCTGGAAGATCTACTTGTTTTTCGGGATCGTTTGAACATTCCAATCCCAGATAGCGACATGGATCCGTACCTTCCGCCGTATTACCACCCGGGTCCAGATGATGAAGCTGTTCAATACATCCAACATGCGCGCAAGCGCCTGGGTGGTGGAGTGCCATCGCGTCGCATCGTCAATGAGCCATTGGTTCTGCCACCTGACAAGACTTATGAAGTTGCTCAACGTGGTTCAGGTAATCAAGAAGTTGCCACCACGATGGCCTTTGTTCGAATGCTGAAAGACATCATGAAAGATCCGAACATCGGCCATCGAATCGTTCCAATCATTCCTGATGAGGCTCGCACCTTTGGCATGGATGCCATGTTCCCAACCGCGAAGATTTACTCACCTCACGGTCAGCAGTACTTATCTGTTGATCGTGAACTCGTGTTGTCATACAAGGAATCCATCACCGGACAGATCCTGCATGAAGGTATCAATGAAGCTGGCTCTACTGCTTCCTTCACTGCTGCTGGGTCGTCGTATGCCACTCATGGTCAACCGATGATTCCGATTTACATTTTCTACTCAATGTTTGGTTTCCAGCGCACAGGCGATGGCTTCTGGGCTGCGATGGATCAAATGGCTCGCGGCTTTGTGCTTGGAGCAACTGCTGGTCGCACAACTCTGAATGGTGAAGGTCTTCAGCATCAAGACGGTCACTCCCTACTTTTGGCCAGCACCAACCCAGGCGTTGTTGCATATGACCCTGCCTATTCATACGAGATCGCGCATATCTTTAAAGATGGTTTGCGTCGCATGTTTGGTGAGGATCCAGAGAACATTTACTACTACCTCACGGTCTACAACGAGCCATACCGTCAGCCCGTTGAACCAGAAGGCGTTGACGTTGAGGGCATCCTTAACGGAATGCATTTGATTAGTGAGGCGCACGGTGAGGGACCTCATGTGCAACTTCTTGCTAGCGGCGTCTCGGTGCCATGGGCCCTACGCGCTCAAACCATGCTGCTTGAAGAATGGGGAGTTCATGCAGACGTGTGGTCGGTGACTTCGTGGAATGAATTGCGTCGCAATGGGCTCGAAGTAGATCGCCACAACTTCTTAAACCCAGAGTCCGAACAACACGTTGCCTACATCACTCAGCGCCTTGCTGGCCGCCAGGGTCCTGTCATTGCCGTTTCTGACTGGATGCGATCAGTTCAAGATCAAGTTCGCGAATGGGTTGAACAGCCATTCGTTTCACTTGGCACAGATGGATGGGGCATGTCAGACACTCGAGGAGCGTTGCGCCGCCACTTCCTCGTGGATTCCGAATCCATCGTGGTGCAGGCCTTAACAATGCTCGCCAAGCAAAACCTGATCGAACGCGCCAAGATTGCCGAAGCGATCCTTCGCTATCAACTCGACGACCCAGCTGCTGCCAATGCTGGAAACACAGAAGGCTCGGGCTGACATGGATAGAGACCCCAAGCGGTTCTTGCGATACCTCGAAGAGGAACGCCAGGCAGCGTTGCTCTATCGATCATTGGCGACTTCAATGTCGGGTGATCGCCGCGAAGCTTTGCTGGAGCTCGCAGATATTGAAGAACGCCATGCGCGGCATTGGATTGCCATGCTGACTGAAGCGGGAATCGACATTCCACCAGCGCCAACCACTATGCATGCAGACGATGCAGCCCTTGTGCATCAGGCAAACACGATGAGCGTTGACGATGTGCTCGAGCATCTTGAGAGCGCCGAAACTGCAGCCAACTCTTTGTATGACGACGAGCCAGATGCGCCACAGTCGATGGTTGAAGATGAAGCCTCGCATGCTGAGGCCTTTCGCCGGATGCGTGAAGACAGCGACAATGTGTTGCCAATTCGAGGAGCGATGAAGGCGCCGGGTCCAGATCACATGGAGGCGTGGCACAGCACTGACACTTCTGGAAAAGCTCGTGCCATCGTGTTTGGCATGAGCGACGGCTTGGTATCAAACACGGCTTTGGTCATGGGCTTTGCTGGCGCAAACCCAAATAGCAACACAATTTTGTTCGCTGGACTTGCGGGGTTGCTCGCTGGCGCTTTCTCGATGGCGGCCGGCGAATACGTCAGCGTCGCCAGTCAGCGTGATCTCTATCAGCGTGAAATTCAAAAGGAAGCTGAAGAGCTCAAAACCAAACCTGAAGAAGAACAAAAAGAGCTCGAACTCATTTACCGAGCTAAAGGCGTGCCTCGCGATGTTGCTGCAGCGACTGCCGCACACATTATGGAAGATCCAAAGAAAGCCCTCGACACCCTTGCGCGTGAAGAGTTGGGGCTGAACCCTGACGAACTTGGTTCACCAGTCAAGGTGGCCGTTTCAAGCTTTATTGCATTCGCTATCGGTGCCTCGATCGCAGTATTGCCGTACTTGTTCCTTGCTGGAACCGCGGCCCTGGTGTTGACCATCGCACTTTCAACGATCTCGCTGTTCGTGGTCGGTGGCATCGTCGGAAAGATCTCAGGACGCGGCGTCGTCTTCTCTGCTCTTCGCCAATTTGCGTGGGGTGCCGGAGCTGCAGCCGTGACCTTCGCCGTCGGCTCAATCATCGGCGTAAACGTCTAAACACGTGGCAGTTAAATTCCTTCCCGCTCGCATTAAGAAGTCAACTGGTGAGCTCACCACCGCAGCTACCCAGCGGATGGAAGCCGACCTTCCTTGGTACCGGGAACTTGGGGCCCAGGAACGATCATGGGTTGGTTTGGTTGCACAAGCCGGAATTACTGCATTCGTAGATTGGTATCGCAATCCAGACCAAGTTGCCGAAATCACTGCAGGCGTATTCGGCGCAGCACCACGCGAGCTTGCTCGTGTAATTTCGCTTGAACAAACTGTGTCGTTAGTGCGAACTACTATCGACGTCGTTGAAGAAGCAATCGAAGATATCGATGATCTTGAGACCCGCATTCCCTTACGCGAAGCCGTGCTTCGCTATTCGCGGGAAATTGCTTTTTCGGCAGCCGGTGTTTATGCCCGCGCTGCTGAAGCACGCGGGGCTTGGGATGCGCGCGTGGAAGCATTGGTTGTCGATGCTTTTGTCCGAGGTGATCTTGATAGCACTGTGCTCAGTCGTGTCAGCGCTCTTGGTTGGTCGGGTCAAGGTTCACTGCTGTTAATCGCGGGCTCTCCTCCCGTTGGCGAACCGGAGTTGGCTCTGGCCGTACTGCGACGAGCTGCCGCACATCATGGACTCGACCTTTTAACTGGCATCCATGGGTCCGTCATGCTGGCAATCGTTGGCCGAGTGTCCGAGCCTGCCCGTGTTGCCCGACTCCTTACGGTGCACTTTGGGCCTGGCCCGATTGTGGCCAGTGATCCCCTTGATGGCCTAGACGATGTGCCAACAGCTGCCCGCTCCACGATGGCGGCTTTGAGCGTGGCTAGTGCCTGGCCACAAGCTCCGCGGCCTGCAATGACCTCAGATCTGCTGCCCGAAAGAGCCTTAGCCGGCGACTTGGAGGCCCAGCAAGCCCTCATCGCAGCCGTCTACCTGCCCTTGGCCGCTGAAGAAACCTTGTTAGCAACTGCCTCCAATTTTCTGGAAATCAGCCCATCGCTTGAGGCAACGGCACGCGGCATGTTCGTGCATGCCAACACGGTTCGATACCGACTTCGTCGGATTACCGAAATAACCGGCTATAGCCCAAATGAACCACGTGATGCCTTCGCCCTTCGCCTCGGGCTGACTTTAGGGAGAATTGCGCAGCTCGACGAATAACCCGGCTGTCGATTCGTGTAGGAAAAATGAGTGATTCTCCGCATTTATCGGGTTGAAGCAGTCTTTTTTTGTAGGAATCCTCTAAAATTGTGGTCATGACATTGGCGGCAGCAACCACGGCCGATCACCGCCTGTACCGACAGAGTTAACCCGTGCTCGCAATAGTCGCCCCAGGTCAAGGTGCCCAGACCCCTGCAATGTTGCAGGCGTGGCTGGAATTACCCGAAGCCGCGCAGCAACTCGCTGATCTGAGCCAAGCTTGCGGCGTCGATCTTTTGACCCACGGCACTCTCTCTGATGCCGACACTATTCGTAACACTGCTGTTGCGCAGCCACTCATCGTTGCTGCCGGACTCCTGTCTTGGAAGGCATCGAACTGCCCATCAGCTGACGTCATTTCCGGCCACTCTGTTGGTGAAATAACTGCAGCGGTGATCGCAGGTGTTCTCTCGACACAAGATGCCATGAGCTTTGTACAACTTCGAGGTTCTGGCATGGCTTCAGCTGCAAAGTTAGTTTCCACCGGCATGAGTGCTGTGCTCGGCGGTGACGCAGCCGCTGTTGTAGCTAAAGCAGAACTCCACGGGCTGACTCCCGCCAACATGAATGGCGCAGGTCAAATTGTTGTCGCTGGAACTTTCCAACAGCTCGATGCTTTTGCCGAAGATGCACCCGAAGGTTCCCGTGTGCGCCCGCTGCCCGTTGCTGGCGCGTTCCATACGGTTCACATGGCTTCAGCTGTAGCAGCACTTGACGACTTTTCTTCCTCGATGACCACGCACAATCCGTCAGCGCCGTTGTTATCAAACGCTGACGGCTGTGCAGTTGATACCGGCGATGAGATATTGCGTCGCCTTGTTGCCCAGGTGAGTAATCCGGTGCGCTGGGATTTGTGTATGGACATGATGGTTTCCATGGGCGTTACCGGGCTTCTTGAACTCTCACCTGGCGGCACCTTGGTTGGCCTTGCAAAGCGAGCGATGCCTGGCGTTGCAGCTGTTGCCCTCAAGAGTCCCGAAGATCTCGATGCGGCATTCGCATTGATTGCTGAGCATGGCGGAAAGGGTTCGCAGTGACCGTCTCTATTCAGACACCTACCCCAAATGCGTTCACCCGTATTTTGTCGGTGGGTTCCTACAGCCCATCGCGCATCGTTGATAACGCGGAGATCTGCTCGAAGATTGATTCCAGCGATGAATGGATCCTTGAACGTTCCGGCATCCGTGAACGCCGCTACGCCGCTGAAGATGAATCAGTCATTGACATGGCAGTGAAAGCGGCGAAAATCGCAATTGAACGCGCTGGAATTGAGCCGACAGAGCTCGGCCTCATTTTGCTTGCAAGCTGCACTTACCCCTACCTCACCCCCTCGGCTTCTGTTCAAGTTTCCGTGCAGATCGGTGCTGGTGGAGTCCCAGCCACAGATATCTCCAGTGCATGTGCCGGCTTTTGCTATGGAGTTGGTTTAGCCAGCGACACTATTCGCAGCGGTAACGCGAAATATGCGCTTGTTATCGGCTCCGAAAAACTCACTGATTGGTTTGAAAAGGGCGACCGCTCAATGGCCTTTCTCTTCGGTGATGGCGCAGGTGCAGTCGTCATCGGTGCATCAGATGTCTCTGGAATCGGGCCGACAGTTTGGGGATCTGACGGCACTCAGACGCAAGCCCTCGGAATTGCTCCATCATTCATAGATCAGCGAAACGATCCGATCAACAACGTTCCAATGCTCTACATGCAAGGACAAACTGTCTTTCGCTGGGCAGTCACGGAAATGGCTCGCGTTGCCACAGAAGCAATAGACGCAGCAGGTCTCACCGTTGATCAACTTGATGCCTTTATTCCACACCAGGCAAACAACCGTATTACCGATGCACTCGTGCGGGCACTGAAGATCCCCGACAGTGTGCACGTTGCGCGAGACATCGTGACCAGCGGAAATACATCTGCCGCCTCAATTCCGCTAGCCCTCTCACGCATTAAGACAGAAGAAAGCGTGCCAAGCGGTGGAATCGCTCTGATCATTGGATTCGGTGCCGGTTTGGCTTATGCAGCACAAGTAGTCACGCTCCCCTAATTTTCTCAACCGAAATTACTAACTAAGAAACGAAAGGAAAGTCATGAGTGAGGACATCCTGGCCGGTTTGGCTGGAATTGTGAACGAAGTTGCAGGCGTACCAGCAGAAGACGTTCAGTTGGACAAGTCTTTTGTTGATGACCTTGATGTGGACTCACTATCCATGGTCGAAGTTGTGATGGCTTGCGAAGATAAGTGGGGCGTAAAGATCCCTGACAGCGAAGTGAAGAATCTTAAGACTGTTGGTGACGCTGTAACTTTCATTAGCGCACACGTTTAAATCAAAGGCTTCGTGGGGGTCGCTCCCGTTGGGTTTGACCCCCACTCCTTGCAGGTAACACTCGATCTAGGAATTCAGGAGTACGCGCAATGACACGTAACGTTGTGGTGACAGGCATCGGAATGACCACCCCTATCGGTGGCGATGCGGCATCAACATGGGCGGCGGCACTTGCTGGCACTCCTGGCACGATTCGGCTGGGCCCTGACTGGGCTGCAGATCAACCGGCCCAGATTGCGGCGATGATGAAGGTCGATCCTGGGCAAATTCTCACACCCGTTGAAGTACGTCGGATGGACCGTTCAGAACAATGCGCACTCATCGCTTCGCGTGAAGCCTGGGCGGACGCTGGTGCTCCAGACGTTGATCCGATTCGCTTGGGTGTCGTTGTGGCTTCAGGTATCGGTGGCATTAACTCGCTCATACAGGCGTATGAAACTTTGCGTGACAAGGGCGCAGCTCGAGTGTCACCGCATATGGTCACCATGATCATGCCTAACGGCCCAGCCGCGATGGTTGGCATTGAAGTGGGCGCACGTGCGGGTGTTCATACTCCCGTCAGTGCTTGCGCTTCTGGTGCTGAGGCTGTGTCTTATGCGGCAAAGATGATCGAAGACGGGCGTGCAGACGTCGTCGTTGCCGGTGGAACTGAAGCTTGTATGAATGGCGTCACCATGGCCGGGTTCGCTGCAATGCGCGCTCTTTCAACTCGCAATGACGATCCAGCCACTGCTTCTCGCGCCTATGACGTTGACCGCGATGGTTTCGTCATGGGTGAAGGCTCTGGCATTTTGATTCTTGAAGAAGAAGTACATGCACGAGCCCGCGGCGCAAAGATTTATGGACGCTATGGCGGCTCCGGCCTTACTTCAGATGGGCACCATATTGCTCAGCCTGACCCAGAAGGTGCCGGTGCTGCTCGCGCAATCACGATGGCCTTGGCTGATGCAGACATCTCTTCTGCTGACATCATCCACGTGAATGCGCATGCCACCTCAACTCCTCAAGGCGATTTTGCTGAGTCTGTCGCGATCCGTCGGGCACTCGGCGGTCAGGCTGATCACGCCTGGGTTTCGGGAACGAAATCCATGACCGGCCACCTGCTTGGCGGCGCCGGAGCAGTGGAATCGATCTTTGCCATTCTGGCCCTTCGCGATCGCATCGCTCCCCCAAGTATCAATATCTTCAACTTTGATACTGCGATCGAGTTGCAGGTCACCAAAGATGGACCAGTACAGCTGCCAGCCGGTGACATTGCTGCGCTCAATAACTCATTCGGCTTCGGTGGCCACGACGTAGCCTTGGTCTTTAAGAGCGTCTAGATAACGTCGTGCAGTACACGAACTGTTGAACCCTCGTGTGCGCAGCGAAATGACTCAAGCTCTTCATCCCAAGGTTCACCTATCAACCGCGCAATTTCATCGGCTAAACCTTCGCCAGAGATCGCTGCATGCTGGAGTGCGGTACGTATCCGTTCCTCGGCAACCATGACATCTCCATGCTCACCGATATCAGCCCGGAAGAGCCCAAGACTTGGAGTCACTGAAAAGCGTTCTCCTGCCCGACGTGGACTCGCATCTTCAGTTACTTCGTAGCGAACCTGCTTAAAAGCCAAAAGCGCGCTCGCTAGCATGGCGCCCATTCCCGAGGGACCCTGCCACAGAATCTCGGACCGAACTGAGCCCGGTGCCACTGGCTGCTCGTTCCAGTCCAATTTCACGCTGGTGCCAAACACGCTGGATAACGCCCATTCCAGATGTGGACTCACCGCACGAGGGCAAGCATGAATAAGCACCACTCCACGCGCGCTATGAGCTTCACGGGACGTTAAATTTTCAGGCTTGGCCTGAATGTGCGTGGTCATCGAGCCTCCTTAGTAACCAGTCGCCTTCCCCAGCCACTGTTACTTTGAAGCCCATGCCAACTCCCCCATAGTAACCTGTAAGGTTCGTTTGTCGCGAAAGGCTCGCGTTATTCATTGCTGGAGGAATTCATGGCACTGGCATCCCCTGCCCCACGCGTACTCGCTGACGTTGTCAGTCAGAGCTGGATACGTAATGTCGCCCTCGTGGTTGGAGGCGCTGCGTTTGTGGGCGTAAGCGCACAAATTGCGTTTTACTTGCCGTGGAATGCTGCCGTTCCCTTGACCCTTCAAACTTTTGCCGTGGTACTCACCGGTGCAGCCCTTGGATCAGCTCGCGGGGTCTTGGCCATGCTCGTCTACGCGGTGGCTGGCGTCATTGGCGTGCCATGGTTCGCTGAAGCTTCTTCTGGTTATGCCGCCCCAAGCTTTGGTTACATCGTTGGTTTCATTTTGGCTGCGCTTGTCGTTGGCAAACTTGCTGAGCACGGTGCAAGCCGCACCTTCCTTCGCTCGGTGGGCCTCATGGTTATTGGCAACCTTACGATTTATGCAGTTGGTGCTACTTGGTTGAAGTTCAACCTTGATATTCCATGGATCGGTGCAGAATCCGCCTGGGCCTATGGCGTCAAGGACTTCCTTGTCGGTGACCTCATCAAGATCGCTGTTGCAGCAAGCCTTCTGCCGTTCGCTTGGAGTGGCCTCAAGAAGGCTGGCCTTACCGAGTAGCGATTAAGGAAGCTGCTGCCAGCCAGTCACTGCTAGGTACGCGCTCAAGATAACTGCAACAAATCCAATGATTTGAAATTGGTGATCCATCGTGAACCGGTAAAGCCTTTGCATTGGATCTCGGGAACCCTTTGCGAAAAATAAACGCACCGCAATTGGTGCCAAAACCGGCGACAAGGCCAGGGTGTACAACACCATGAGTGCCAAGCCAGCTTCAATGAAGTTTGGACACACAGCGATGTCGTGAAGCGCAGGAACCAGCATGACAAACGAGGAGACATCCTTGATGCTCAGCAAGAAGGCCACGGCAAACATCATCACGAGACTCGAGTTTTGAACATACGTCTGAATGCGAGATTCCACCCGCCTTTCCAAAGCCGGGTGTGGGATGAGGAGATACACCGCGCTAACCGCAAGCAATGCAGCAGCCAACAGGCGAATCAATGCCCCAAACCAATCTGATCCATCTACTTCGGGTAGCGGCAATCTGCGAAAGCCAAAGATTATGAGCAACCCAAATAAGCTAAAAGCCAGTGCGCTGCCTGCGGCAAGAGCTGCGGCCCGCTTGCGCCATTGGTCTTGCCCAGTCACCAAAATAGTTAACGCTAATAATGAGGGCGTACATGCTGCACCTATCCCAAGCGGGATGACATACAGAAGAGTTTCCACGCCATGATCATGCCCTATCTAGCCTGATGCAGTCCGTGAAGCTAAGGCTTCGGCTTCTTGCACTTGATGCGTCAATTCAAGAAGTGCAGCGGTCAACTGGCCATCCCAGTGATCGGCGCGAACGCACCACATCACCCTGTCTTGGTATTCGAGCAAACAATCACGCACATCCTTGGCGCCATCTGTTCCTAGACGGGTCAGCACCCGCTCAGCAGCATTTACCCATTTTTCGGCGAGTTGTAGATGCTCAACTTGTTTTTCTAACTCCACCAAATCATTTCGTCCACCAGGAGTGTCTTCACTTATGGCATGAGCAGCCTGCTTGACGCGCTGCACTGCATTCAAGAGATCAGTTTTCATCGAATCATGCAATGAAGATCGTTTAACGTCGAGCTCTAATTGTTCGCACGAATGTTTCACATCGGATTGGGCTGCGAAAAATCTGCCAGCCTTGCGATGGGGCACCTCTTTTGCCGCAACACGGCTAAGACGGGAGGGGCCGGAGGATTGTTGAGTCATGATCACTCCTTATCGATCAGTGGGTGAAACGTTTGACTCTTCCTGTCTACTCCTTTTCTTGTCCAAACGCATCGCTGAAACAAATAATCTTTTGTTCGGGTTGCGCGAACTCTGCATCTGCCCAGGCCTCTAACCGCGTTGCTCTACGGCCTTTGGCGCGCGCGGGCCAGTTAAGGCAAATGAAACAACCACAGTTGCTGTCCCAACTACCGCGACTGCCGGCCAGGCACCAATCTGCTTCGCAAGAGGGTGAGAAGCAACGAATGCCGCGAAAAACACAAATTCACTAGCAAACGTGGGCAAACGGCCAGCCGAATGCCACCAGCGATAACCACAGATTGCGGCACCAATCACGAGCACAATCCCCCCTGCCGGCCGATTACCGGTGATCTGGGCAACCCCAAATCCAAGAGCAAGGGTCATGCCGGCGAGAAGTGAAGTGAATAGGCGCATAACCTCCACGTTAAGCCACCGAAATAAATAAGGCCAATCATTTGAATATGAACCATCTGCTCGTGATGCGAACAGGGCTTGTAGTCGTCGAGCTTCGCAGGACGGAAAGATGGAGCATCCTCCGCATCGAGACACGTCATTCGAGGCCGTTGACTCCGCTTTTCTCATCGGACAGTCTCCAAAGTTGCTGAACTTGTTGCAACGCGTGTAACTGCTACTGGCTGATCACCATAATTACTTGTCACGGAAGTGACGAGCGTAACTACTCGGCCAGCACTGCAGAAATAAGTTCCGAGAACTTTGGTTCTTTAACCGCGCCAACAATACGAACCGCAATATTGCCATCACGGTCGATAATCAAAGTGCTGGGTAGCGCTTCCGGCGGAACCCCTGGCAGCGAGTTGAGAATTTTTCCGGAACGATCAACAATGCTTGGATACGGAATTTTATAAGTATCAACAAAGTCCTGAGCTGAGGAGTTTTGATCGGAAACATCAAGTCCGACGAACTCGACGCCCTTGCCCCCAAACTTTTTTGATGCGGCTACCAGCGCCGCGGCTTCGTCATTGCACGGCAAACACCATGACGCCCAATTGTTCAAGACCACGACACTGCCGCGCATGCTTTGCAACGCCAATGGCGCTCCGTCCAAAGTTGTTCCGCTGATGTCAGGCACAGTCACCCGATCAAAAGTCGAGAATTGCGTTATCCCAACTGTTTGAGACACTCGTGTTCCCACCGGATCCCGGCCACAACTCGTCAGGGCAAGAGTCGCGAACACCGCGACAATAAGCATCCGCTTCACTAGAACATCATCTCGCGCGCTTGTTCTTGTCTAATTTCGCGGTCAACTCGATGACCGGCCCTTTCTTCGCTGGTAAACCATTCACTAGCGGCCATCATCATCCAGCCTGAATCAACGACCATGACTAACGCCCACATCAGGGCGCCCGAGAGCTGCTGATCACGCATGGCATCAAGCCCAAAGGGCCGAGCTCTGTCAAAAGCTGGATACAAGATCACCGGAGCGAAGTAGATCACGGCACCAGTGATTGCTTCGGGAATCATCATCAACGCAAGTGAGGCGAGCCGGAACCCATGTGACGGCCGCTTAGGTTGCAGATTGCTACCTATCAGCGGGAAGTAGAAAAGGAACGCCGCGATGAGATAGATCGGTTGTTCTAAAAAGTAATCAGCGTCATGGTTCACCAGCGCCCAATTGTAGAAACCGGTGAAATGCATACCGACTAAAACGACAGCAAACACAATCCACGTGAGAATCGGATCTGTGAGCCAACGCACGGTTCGACTGCGCAAGATCGGAATAACCCACCTACGCCGACTTGCCGAGCTGCTGGCTCTAAACCACAAGGTTGTTGGCGTTCCTAGTACAAGCAACGGCGCGGCAGCCATCATCACCACTAAATGCTGGGTCATATGAGCCCAGAAGAAGGTGTGAGACCAAGCTGGAACCGGACCCAAATACACGAAGGCCAAGAGCGTGAGCCCAAGTAAAAAAGCGCAGGTACGCCAAGGATTCCAACTGCCAACACTACGAGCTCTTCGGACGGCCCAGAGGTACCAAAACATCGCGAGCACAAGATTGACCAGCGCAAAGAGATCAAAGATGCCGGAGCCAAGAAAGGTGCTCAATGAATTCTTCATAAACTCCTCACCCAACAGTGAATTCGGTTCACCTTTTGCCTGAGATAACGATAGTCTCTGGCGGAATTCACTGTCGTGTGGTGATGAGATCGACGAAATGGCGGGGTGGTGTGAAAAGACTCCTTTTCACCATTGCCATAGTGTTGGTTGGCGCAGGAATCGTGGCCGGCTCTGTGTGGTTTTTGATGGGTCAACAAGCTGAGCCTGCGACTCTCCGGGCAAAGGTTTCCGGTACTGCAGTGACTCCCCAAGGAAATCTGCCGCACGCAACGCTGGATCTTTCCATCTACCCGAATAGCACCGCCAACAATCCTGGCCCCACGGGTGGCATGTATGACTTCGTCGACAAACTCGGCTGGCCCTTCTACTCGCCATCTACTTCACTGCAATTACCAGCGCATTCCCTGGTAACCGTAACTGTTCGCCAGTACGACAGTTCAACCACGGTCTGGAACCCCTATTTCGCCAAAGTGCACGGCACCGTTGATGGCACTGTGAAGTACAACGGAGTTGCCAAGACTCAGATCGATCCTGCAGATGTAGCTCACACCTTCACGATTCACCAGTACCCCCAATCAACTCAGCCCTACTTCTTCGTGAGCGTGCCAATGTTGGCGGTTGGCAACAATGCAAAGAGCCTGGCTAACGGCTACCCCAAGCCTGAGGTAATGGAGTTTTCGTTCATTACTGGAGCACCTGGAAACTACGTCTGGAACTGCGAAGATCCTTGCGGCAATGGCTACGTCGATTTTGGCGGAGTAATGAGCGAACGAGGCATGATGAGTGGAAAGGTCAAGGTGGTCTGAAATGTCAATAGAGACGCAAGCAGACCAGCCAGAATCACCAACAAATAGGCCCGACTCCACCCATCGGATGAAGGAGTGGTTTTCTCGGCCTTACGTGCGGCGAATTCTCATCATCTTCATCGCCCTCAACATCATCATCATTCCGATCGCTTGGCTGGTGATTCACTTCCTTGAATTATCTGGCGGCCCCGCCTCATCAATCATGGAAGAAATCGAAACCACAATCTTCGTCTTCACCCTTGTCTCAGCACCACTCATGGCAGCCACCGCTGCCGTACTTATTTACAGCCTCTTTGGTTGGGGGCTTATCAAGAGCGAAGAACCACCAATGCAGGAATCACCAGCCATCCGCACGAACGCTGTTGCGGTGGTCGGCTGGATAACTGCCACGAGCTTGCTTGCAGCTTTTTTGGTTATTTGGGGCTTAGTGGAACTTGCCACAATCACTGCTGATTCCTATGGTTCGACTCCATCAAGTCAGCAACCAAATGCCACGAAGCCGATTGACATCAATGTCACGGGTCAACAGTGGGTGTGGACTTTTGAATATCCGGATCAGCAAAGAATCCAGAGCGACATACTCGTGGTGCCAATTAACACCCCTTTGTATTTCAATGTCACGTCAAAGGACGTTATTCACAGTTTCTGGGTGGTTGAAATGGGTGTGAAGATCGATGCAAACCCGGGAGCTGTCACGAATACCGGGTTCACTGCCAACAAACTTGGCACCTTCAATATTCGGTGTGCTGAACTTTGCGGCATGCATCACGCATACATGGAAACCAAGGTCCAGGTCGTAACTCAGGCACAGTTTGACTCGTGGATTCGCGAGCAGGGTGGAAAGAGAACAGCATGAGCCAGACTGCAGTAATTCACGAACAAAAGGCTGTTCCGCAGCCTAAGCAACATGGTAAGCCGGGTGGATTCTTGTACCGCGCCAATATCTTCACTGGCCTCATCGGCGGCATCGGTGCGGCAGTCATCACCTACGCCATCGGTGACAAGTTGGTTCCGTGGGGCACCCAGAATGCTGACTTCTCGCAGGTTGGTCTGAATGCACTCGTGTTTTGTACCTTTGCTGCTTGGGTCATTGGTTTCATGGTCGGGATTGGCGCCTTTGCTGGCCCAATTCGCTGGGCGTTAGGTCATGACCTCACTCATGTCGATGCTGAATACATGGCTGGCAAGGGTCAAGGCCGCATGAAGTATTGGAAATACACAACGGACCACAAAGTTGTCGGAATCCAGTATCTGATCATGGCGCTGGTCTTATTCGGTTTCGGTGGTTTCTTCGCGATGCTGATTCGTACCGAACTCGGTGCCACTTGGCGTGAAGTCTTTGATCCAAACTTTTATAACTCACTCATCGGCACGCACGGCATCGTGATGATCATCGCGATGATCATCGTTGTGGCCGGACCATTGGGCAACTTCATCATGCCGTTGATGATCGGCGCCCGCGACATGGCATTTCCTCGACTGAATGCATTGAGCTTCTGGTTGTTATTCGCAGCTGTTCCACCCCTCGTCTTGAACTTGGTGATGGGCGGTATCCGTGATGGCTGGACTGCATATCAACCGCTTGGCACTCAGGCTCCAATCGGCATGATCGGTTACCAGGTCTGCATCATTACCTTCGCGTTCTCAACGGGTATTGCTGGTGTCAACTTGATCACGACCATCGTCACTATGCGGGCACGCGGCATGACTTGGGCTCGCACTCCAATCTTCATCATTGGCACCTTGGCCGCCGCAATCATGGGCTTGATCTGGTTCCCAATGTTCCAGTACGCACAGGTGCTTGCTGCAAGTGACAAGGTGCTCGGAACCTCATTCTTTATTCCGCAACAAGGTGGCAGTGTCTGGCTTTACGAGAACCTCTTCTGGCTTTTGGGTCACCCAGAGGTGTACGTCATCGTTGTGCCAGCAACTGCAGGCATATTGGAATTGATGGTGGTGTTCTTGCGTAAACCACTGTTCTCGTACAAGTTGGCCGTCGCTGGTTTTGCTGGCGTCGTCGGCATCAGTGCGGTCGTATGGGTGCACCACATGTACATGACTGGCTTTGCGCCCGCCGCTGGATACCCGTTCATGCTGTCAACTGAACTCATCTCGATTCCATTTGGTTTCTTGGTGTTAGTCATGTTAGGCACCATGTGGCGAGGCAAGGCTTGGAATCGCCTACCGATGATGGCTGTCTACGCCGTCATCATTGACAAGATCATTGGTGGCATCACAGGCGTGTATCTCTCTGACGTACCTGTTGATCAGTACATGCACGGAAGCATGTTTGTCGTAGCCCACTTCCACTACATGCTGATGGGCGCTGGACTCTTTGCAGCAATGGGTGTGATCGCCTACTGGTTCCCAAAGATGACCGGTCGCATGTTCGACGAGCGAATTGGGAAGATTGGTTTCTGGACGGCGTTCTTGGCCTTCCAAGTGACCTTCTTGTCGATGTTTGTTGCCGGTCTACAGGGCATGCCACGTCGAGTGCTGCAGTTCGATAACGCCTTCGAGATCTCAAACTGGATTTCAACTATCGGCGCCTACTGCATCGGTATCGGCATGCTGATCTTCCTCTACGCACTGATTACTTCTTGGCGTGGCGGCAAGATCGCTCCAGCAAATCCATGGGGTGCAAACACTTTGGAATGGCAGACCGAAACTCCAGTTCCGCTGGCTAACTTCCCAGTGCTTCCGGTAGTTACCAGTGACCCCTACAACTATGGAGTCCCTGATCCATATCTCAAGGTTCAAGAGCAACTTGATCAAGATGATAATGAAACGGTGGGAGCACGATGAGCGCGCAAACATCTCCAGCTCTTTACCCAACAACTGGCGAACCGGTTGAGGTTAATGCCCGCCGCAACCGTCTAGGCGTGTGGCTGTGCATCGTTTCTGACGCTACCGGCGTTGTGGCATTACTCATTGCCTACGTGTACTTGTGGTCGCTGAATGTCAACAACGGCTGGGCGCCGCCAAAGAATCATTGGGCAGTCGATTGGCCATTCTGGGCCATCGTGACTGGCACAATTCTGGGCACCATCTGCATGTGGTGGGGTGTGAAAGCAATTGCCAAGGGTCATACCGGACGCTTGATGGTCGGCGCTCTTCTGTCGTCTTTGATCATTTTGGTCGCCTTCATAGCTCAGATCGTTCAACTATCAACTTTCCCCTTTGGCCCAACTGATGGTGCTTACGCTTCAGCTACCTTCTGGTTGGCTATCGCCACGGCTATTCACTTGTCGCTGCTCACCTTCTTGACCACAGCGATTGTGGGACGCACACGCGCCGGACGCATCACGCCTGACAATCACTCACACGCTCGCCTTGTTGCAATGTGGATGACCTATGTCTGTGTCGCCGCGCTACTCGGTGCTGTTTTCACAACGGTGATGAAGGAAAGCCCGAACCAAAACGCGCCGACCTTCGGTACATTCCGGGAGTGAAGTTACGCATAGGGGCTCGCCTTTGGGTGGGACTCTTGGTTTTAGCGGTGCTGTTGTGGGCGACTGGGCTCCTTGTTGTTCAGCGCTACCCCGGCCTGCCTTCGCCTCCGCAAGTAACTGTCTGGGGTCTACCTGCCCTTCGATATGCCCGCGATGTTGCTTCCATGCTCACCCTTGGTGCTCTCGTTGTGGGGGCATTCCTTATCCCAGGATCTTCACGTCGAGTACTGAATTGGGCTTGGGGTTGGGCAGCCATTTGGTTGCTCACTCTTGCAGCCTTACTAATTTTCACAATCTCCGATATTGAAGCCATCTCTATCTTTGATGCACTGAATCCAGATGCCTGGTGGCAGTTCTTAGCTTCGTCATATATCGGCCACGTCTTCGTCTTTCAATTTCTTGCTATCACTATCGTTTTGGTCTTCGTGGCTTTACTTCGACGAACATCTGCCTTTGTAATCAAAAGTGCGGCCACCAGCTGTGCGGTCATCGCGTGTGGAGCACCCGCTTTCTTAGGCCACGGCGGCTTCACTGGCGGGCATGCCTCTATGACGATCAGCTTGGCCATCCACATCGCAGCGGTATCGCTTTGGGTGGGAGGACTCGCAGTTGTTGTTGCTGTTCTACTTTTGGATGCAACGATCGCCTCGGCACTCCTACCCCGATTTAGCTTGATGGCACTGTGGTGCGTCATCGTATTAGCCGAAACTGGCCTGCTGAATGCATCGCTGCGTGAAAGTTCAATCACCGCGTTTGTGGGCACCCTTTACGGATCATTCATCCTCCTGAAGGCGACCTTGCTTGGCTGGCTCATCTACTTCGGCTGGATACAGCGCACCAAAGTTCTACCAATATTGGAAACGTCATTGCAGACTCGCGCACTTGTGATCCGATTTGCAGGAACTGAATTCATTTTGATGGCAGCTGCAATTGCGATCTCCATCACGATGTCTCGCCTTGGCTTCGAAACACCTGCGACGACTTTGAACACTTTCACTCCTCTTGCAATTCTCACTCTCTCACTCTTAATTCCCGCACTCATGAATACTGTGCTGCGGAACCGCACTCAACTTTCTGCTCCCCGAAATGCTCGGATTACGAACTTACTGTGCAACTACCCAGAGGTTGCTTCGATGCTTCTTCTTGTTATGGTCGTGGAAACAGCTGGCATTGGGATCCCAGTTTCCGTGTTGGGTACCAACGCCGGAACTCTCGTGAGTTCATTGCTGCTCCTTGTCACTGGGTGGCTGTGGTTCGTATCGATCAATGGGCCTCGTCGTCTCACCGGGATCGTCCTGGTCATGATTGGTTTTCCTATCGCCGTGATTTTGAGCGACTCCCTGTCTGAGGCTTCAACAAGTTGGCGACTGATTCTGCTCACTGTGGTTGCAGCGGAGTGTGTGTTCGCCTCTCTCATTTTCACTGGTGTAAAAGCATTAGTAACAGAACCAACCCCTTTAGAGTCTTTTCATGTCTGAGCAACCACAGCGGGTACCGCTCACGGCAAAAGAGAAGAAGGCCAAAAGGCTCAGGGATCTTTGGCAACTCGATATTCCGCTGGTGGTCGTGCTCGCTATGTGCGCGACCTTCACGGTGATAGAGATTCGCCGAGCCGGTGAAGGTGTCGGTCGGGCTTGGGTTTATAGCTTCCAATGGCCACTCATCGGAATTATCTGCTGTTGGATTTGGTATCGGTATCGCACTGAGGGCAATGTGACTCAGGGTTTTATGAGCAAGTGGAAATCGAATCTTCAAAAACTCGAAGTCGAAGCACGAGAAGCCGACCGTCTCATCGTGCAAGAACAGCCGAAGATCGACGAGGCTGATCCGGAACTCCAAGAATGGCGCGAATATGTGGATGATCTGCATCGCCGGGAGCCACCCGGTGGTCCGGAAAGCCACAGACCTTAAAGGTCGACCTTGCACAGCGCTCGGTCACTTCCCACAGGTTTGAAAGCCAAGCGAATTATGCACTTCTTAGATCAAAAGAGAAGATGCCTGGACCCATTGCAGGCGCATTCCCAGTGTGTCTTCTGGGTGCGTAACTGCCAAAAATTCAGATTGGGACACTACCTTGATCCCCGACTGAGCCAAGGAAACACAGGTGCCAGCGAGGTCGGGCACGGAGATGCACCACGAATGCAAGGTGTCGCGTGCGGCATCTGCATCGTCCCGCTTTAGAAGTCGAATAATGACATCGTTAATGCGCAGATCTATGAGTTCTTCTCCTGGATTTCGCGGGAGTCCATTGACCTCGGATGTTTCAATTACTGAGCTGAGAATTTGCGCTGACATCGCAGGATCTTTGACCGCCATCGTGAGCCAGCCCAGCTGAGCGCCTTTGACCACACTGTCTTCTCGCACTGGAAGAACCATTGTGGGGTTATCTCGTGGGTCATCGGTGAACTCAGTGTCAGTCACTTCAATAAGTAACCCCGCGGTGTCTGCCGGATGCATAAAGAAATGTCGACCCGGAAGGTCTACTCCCGTGATGCGGATTTCATTTCTGCGAAGCAAAACTTCCGTCTTCCAGATATCTTGGACAGTCCAAGCCACCGAATGCAATCCAGAGCCGTACTTGGCCACGAAGGCAGTCAAAGGACCGACGTCATCGACTACAGAAAAAATGCAGATCGGGGTCATTCCGAGCCAGACTATTTCCGAGTGCGCACCAGATTCTTCCGAAACTCCCGCGGAGTTACTCCCACCACCAAATGGGATCCCTTGTACCTGTCTCATGCCTGATTCAATTCGCACAGCACCTAAAACTTCGCAAAGCCAAGTGGCGTAATTGTCAGCTGGCCGAGCGGCGAGCCCGAGGCGATGGAAATGTCCCGGAATTATTGGTGCAAGGTTGCCTGATGATGGATGTTCCATGACACGTTCTCCAGTTCAATTCGCAGTGTCCAAAGATTAGAGCCTGAGCGGTGTCTGTGTCGCGTGACCTGCTGAATAGGACTCAATAAGGAGGGCCAGAGTTTGGCTTGCATCGTCCGGTGCGATTTCTATGAGCAACGAGAAGATTGCCCTAACTTCAAAACCAATGGCTTTCAGCCCTAAAGGACTTTCGATAGGAAGGCTTTCGTGCGTTCATGCCGGGGATTGCCCAACACATCACGCGGACGACCAGTCTCGACAACTATGCCATCGTCCATGAACACCAGGTTGTCGCCAACTTCACGAGCAAAACCCATTTCGTGAGTAACAACGATCATGGTCATACCATCGACAGCGAGTTGGCGCATCACATCGAGCACTTCACCCACAAGTTCTGGGTCAAGGGCTGAGGTTGGCTCGTCGAACAGCATGAGCTTGGGCTCCATCGCTAAAGCTCGGGCGATCGCAACACGCTGCTGTTGCCCACCGGAGAGTTGCCGAGGATAAGCATCTGCTTTACCTACTAGTCCCACTCGATCCAAAAGGCGCATCGCTCGTTCCCGAACTTGGTCGACAGGTTCTTTTCGTACACGCACTGGTGCTTCCATCACGTTTTGCAAGACAGTCATGTGCGGAAAAAGATTGAATCTCTGAAAAACCATGCCAATTTCGCGGCGCTTCTTTGCTGCATCGCGATCTTTGAGTTCATGAAGTTTGTCACCCTGCTGGCGATATCCCACGAGTTCGCCATCGACAAAGAGTCGGCCACTATCCACCTTTTCAAGGTGATTGATGCAGCGTAAAAAAGTTGATTTTCCAGAACCGGAAGGGCCAACGATGCAAAAGACTTCGCCACGCTGCACTTCCAGATCAATGCCTTTGAGAACTTCTAAAGATCCAAAGCTCTTGCAAACACCCTCGCTTCGCACCATCGGCACAGTCATCGCACTCCCCCATGGGTATCTAAGAGGGTTGAAGACGGTGGAGTCGGTGGCTGTGCATGGAACCGAAAAACATTACGGCGTAACCGTTGCAAAAACGTCGGAGGCTTCTCGCTGCTCGAACCTCGGCCATAGTGTCGCTCGATATAGAACTGACCGGTAGTGAGCACCGAAGTTAAAATTAGATACCAGATGCTTGCTACGATGAGCAGCGGAATCGTTTGGTACGTGCGAGCGTAGATCTGCTGGGTATTGTAAAACAGTTCAGGCATGGCAACCACAGAGACTAATGACGTGGTCTTGAGCATGCTGATGACTTCATTGCCTGTCGGGGGAATGATTACTCGCATCGCTTGAGGAAGCACAATTCGCCGCATAGTTTGAGCGCGGCTCATGCCTAACGCTGACGAAGCTTCAACTTGGCCTTCATCAACTGACTGGATGCCTGCCCGGGAAATTTCGGCCATATAAGCAGCTTCGTTTAAACCCAACCCGAGGAGCGCCGCAACAAATGGAGTGATGACCGAGTTGGTATCCCAAGAGACAAACGTCGGTCCAAAGGGAATTCCTAGAGAAATATTAGGGACGAGCACTGCCAGGTTGAACCAAAAAATTAATTGAACAAGCACCGGGGTTCCGCGGAAAAACCATATGTAGCCGTATGCAACGTTAGATAGCAGTGGATTTGGTGACAACCGCATTACTGACAGCAGCACACCCAGAGCAATGCCAGCAATCATGGCAACCACAGTGATCCAGATCGTTGCCCATACCCCTTCAAGAATCTTGTTATTGAACAGATTCTCGGCGATCACATCCCATTCGAAATTTGGGTTTGTCACAGCCATATTGATAAACATTGCAACCAACACAAGGATGACCCCAGCGGCTACCCAACGGCCGCGATGGCGCACAGGTATGGCCTTGATCGACTCCGGGTGTAACGGCGGTGTCATTTCAAGCTCCTTACCTCTAACTAGCAATGTGCTGAGAAAAAATGATGGTGGGCGCTGCTCTCACAGCACCCACCATCATTGCTCATCAAACCTTTGGGTTCACTTCCGAGGTTGTGATCACACTGGTTGAAAGGCTGTACTTGTCTGCAATCTGCTGGTAGGTCCCATTGTCGATAAGCACCTGGAAAGCAGCCTGCAAGGCAGCCGCTAATCCGCTGCCCTTAGCTGTGAGCGCACCCAGAATGACTGGATTCAGTAGAGCGCCGGCTGGAACTTCAAACTTTCCATCTGACTTCTTTGCAACGTCACCCGCATTGCCACTGTCGGAAACGAGTACGTCTACGCGACCACTTTGAAGCGCTATCGGCATTTGATCGGAAGCAGCAATCACGGTGATCGATGCTTCTGTCTTGCCGGCTTTCTTGCAAGCAGCGTTGAGCTGCGGAGCCGAAACAGTCTCTTGGGTACTTCCCTTGAGTACCCCAACTTTGGTGCCACAGATCGAAAGATCCAACGCAATAGCCTTTGGATTGCCTGCTGGTACAACCCCCGCGTCACCTGAATTGAGGTAGCTTGCAAAATCAACCTGCTTCTCACGTTCCGCATTCACCGTGAATGACGAGATTCCAGCTTCGTAGCGCTTACTGATGACCGATGGAATAATCGAATCAAAAGAAGAGTTCTTGAATTCAGGGGTAAGCCCCATCAGCCCCGCTGCCGCGGTTGCCAAATCAATATCAAAACCGGTCAGTGTGGTGCCATCTGCTTCGGTGTATTCAAAGGGTGGGTACCCCAGTTCCGTGCCAAAAGTGATAACTCCGTCAGCAGCGATAGCTGCTGGTACAAGCGCAACAACTGCTGCATCAGCGCCACCAGCTGGTGCAGCGGATGCATCAGTAGAATTTGAATCGCTTCCGCCACATGCAGAAAGTGTCAGTGACAGCGTGGTTGCCAATACTGCAAAAGCCCCGATGTGGCGCTTACTCAGTGCGAGCATGAACTCCTCCTTCTTACGAACGAGCACCCTGCTCGATCAATGAGACTTGCATAAGTCAGACCAACTTCTCAGCATCGAGTAACTGCGCCATGATTCTCCGCGATTTCGCGATTCCTTCATCCTGGGCAATCAGCACGTCCATTTCAGTCTCTGGACGCGACTGTAGGCCAATTTCCTGCTTTTCGAGGGCATCTTTGTCCTCGAAAAGCACCGTGGCTAGGCCCTCGATGAGTTCTTGGGTGGCAGATTCCTGATCAATCCCAAAATTCCTGGAAAATGCGTAGAAATAGTGGGAATTTTTTGGATCGATTGGGGTCACGGCATTCATCACCGTTATAAGGAAACCCTCCTCACGGGGACGCCCCATCCCCGTGATTCCAGAATGCAGGGCATGAAAGCTCGGCGCATAGAACTTGGTGCAATGAAAGCGGTCGTAGAGACCTTCCGTTTTCATGGTTTGTGCGTAAAGAGGTGGCGCCTCAACGCCTGGCATCAGCCGATCTACGCTGATGAGGTTTCCTTCAACCTCAACAGTTACCCCATGCTTATAGATGTACTCGTCGCCCACCGTCGAAGTGTGGATAAATGACTCATGTGTCAGATCTAAGAGATTGTCATGGATGAGATCTGCTCGGCAAGCAAAAGCAAAGCTGTGGGTCACTGTGGCCCAAGCAGGATCGCTCATCCAGTGGGTGTCAGGTACGAGAGTCTCATCGGCCTTGGCTGCATCGCCGGTCCATACCCAGATCCAGCCATCCTTTTCAACAACGGGAAAAGCTCGCACCTTGGCCCGCTTGGGAATGATTTCCTGCGCTGGGATCCGCACGCAGACGCCAGAGCAATCAAACTGGAAACCGTGGTATCCACATTCCAAGACGTCTTGAACCACCCGGCCGGCTGAAAGCGGGAAACCCCGGTGCGCGCACCTGTCCTCAAGGGCCACGGCAGTGCCATCCATCTTGCGGTACAAGGCGATAGGCACCTCGCAAATCACCCGGCTAACAGGTTCATCGTTCACCTCAGAGGTCCATGCAGCCACGTACCAAGCATTGCGGACGTACATCAACCCTCCAGTGCGCTTTCGTTACCCACATGATTCCGGCACCGTGATAACCACACAACGTGGGGGTATTTATTCACTGATGAATACGTTTCTCCCCAAGATGCATCACCCCTCAGAATCAACGTGCCTAACTAGTGAGCGTGAGGAGCAATATTCTCCTTGAAGTCTTGGTATCGGTCTTTTGATTCTGAGATCGAATCAGACCAAAGGTCAGCTCCCACCCAGCTCACTCCGATACTTGCTAGTTCACCCAATGCATTTATTTTCTGTTCCACACTTGCATTGGTGCTCGGGCGCAACGCCGGAGTTGACGCCTGAATTGTGATCTCGTCCATCGAACGACCATTGGCTTCCACTAAAACCTGAAGATTTTCGAGTGCTTCTTTGAGATCCGCAACGGATTCGATGTTTTTGGTGCGCGCGGTCTTTGACAGCGTGGGAGAACCCATCATTACCGACCAGCCCTGACCCCAAGCTGCAATCCGCCTCATCGTCAGGTTGCTATTTCCCCCGAGCCACAGCGGCGGATGCGGGAGTTGCACAAAACCAGGCTTCACAATTTGGTCAAGCGCATCGTAGGTAGGCCCTTTGTGCGTGACCGCACGGTTTCCCCCAGCCATTTTTATCACGTCTATTGCGTCATCGAACAGCGCATTGCGATCCTCAAAGTCAACGCCAAGCGCTGCATACTCCGAGCGAAGGTAGCCAGCCCCAAAAACAAAAGTCGTCCGCCCGCCGGAGAGAACATCCACCGAAGTCATCCCGGAGAGTGTTAACAGCGGATTTCGATACGGCAAGACAATGAGATGTGAGAAAAGTTCAGTTTTCTTTGTGATTGCCGCCGCGAATGCGAGCATCGCGAATGGGTCAAACGCCTCATGCCCTCCATTTTCCAACCACTTCTGCGATGGCGCTGGGTGATCAGTGATGCCAAGCCCGTCAATGCCCATGAGTTCAAGATGCTGAATCACTGAGATGATCGTCTCAGGCTTAATCCATTCACCGCCTAGGTCAGAACGAACTGGGTAGTCAGTGATGAACTTCATCGATGTTCCTTTGGGTAATCGTGGCGATGAGAATCATCACTCAGTGAATTATTTCTTTGATGTCAGGACTGCGCTGAGTTCTTGTCCAGTGAATGGTCCAAGTGCTGGCTCATCATTTGCGAAGCGATACAGAGCAACCGAGAAAATTGCTTTGAGTGCAGAGCTGATGAGAATGCCGAACAAGATGATGAGAGCGCCTAGACCTATCACGGCTAAAGCTGCAGGGCCTGAGATATTGGCAAGCATGAACCCGCCTACAAGGATCAGCACGCCTGGGATGATGATTAATGCAACCCCCAGTCCAATACGAACTCCTCCAACGACCTGAGTTCCCCACTTTTCTTTCACGATGTGAGACGACTTCTTAATCGCGGGCACTGCTGATTCACCGCCAAGCATGATGCATGGTGTTACAAAGAAGGTAATGATCGACCATGCAGCTGCTCCGGCTGATGCAACAAGATTGGTAATGAGCGCTCCAACCCCGCCGCCGCCCTCGCTGCGAATCGCACCCAAGATTGAGCTGACGATCGCCCGGATGATCGACCATGTAAAAAGCGGGCCGAGCTGACCAAACGCTTTGGTGAATCCGTAGCCCAAGGAGGACTCGCGCCCTGCAAGCTCTTCGTCGATTGACGCAACCAAGGCGGCGCCGGCGATCACAAAGGCAAAGTTAACGAAAACCAAACCAATGAATCCGATCACCCAAACTAACCACCCCACGCCAAGGGCCACAGCCACCCCCATGAGCAGCCCTGACAGCAATATTGGAACGAGAGACAAAAATAGTCCGAGAATCGGAAACCACAAAAAGTATCTATTTGATTTCAGAAGCGCCCAACACTTTTTGCTCAATGCCCGGCCATCTGCCCATTTGCCCATGAAGGCAATCTAGGGAATGACAGCCTCCTGTGGCAAACAATTCGGCCTGCCGGGCACTCTTGGCGAGTCGCCGGCTGCCGATTCGATAGGCATCTGCGGTGCGGAATTTTGCATATGCAATTCTTGTCGCACCCGACCGTCAAGGAGCGTCATTTCATGACTCAGAAGTTCACCCTTCGCCATCGTTTGCGGTACCGATTCGACAATGCGCTTTCTAAAGGAATCTGGGCAGTTTTGGCCTGGCTCGGCCTTCTTGCTGTTCTCTTCATTGTGCTCATCTCGATCATCATTACTGCAATCGGTATCGGGCCAAATGACGAGCCGACGAACTTCTTCGAAGCAATTTGGTTAACAATTTCGCGCTCGCTAGATGCCGGAACCTTCACCGGTGATCAGGGCAATAACTTTAGGCTCACGAGCCTGTTCGTAACTCTGGTCGGCATTTTCCTCGCCGCGACAATCATCGGGTTGATCTCAGCCGGAATTGATAGCCAGATCGAATCGTTGCGACGCGGCAAATCACTTGTAGCTGAAACGGGCCATTCCTTAATTATTGGTCGAAGCGAAGAACTCATCGCCATAATCTCGGAACTCATCGAAGCTAATCTCAGTGAGCGCGGCAAGGCAATCGCGATCCTTACTCCAGATGATCCCATCGAAGTGAATGACGATATTCGAAGCCTGATAACCGACTTTAAAACCTCACGCGTTGTTGTTCGCAGCGGCAAAGCGACGCGTATGAATGATTTAGCGCAACTTAATCCAGCCAGCGCGCGTTCTATTATTGTTTTGCGCGGCGAAGGTGAGTCAGATGCCCACGTTGTGAAAGTTGTTCTTGCCCTAGCCCAAGCGCTGCCTTTTGGCTCCCAAACTCCTATCGTCGCTCAAATCGAAGACACGGATACAGCACTGGCTTTGCGTGAAGCTACCGAGCTCAATGTGCTTACCGTGACTCCCCGCGAAGTGATCGCCAGAATAAGCGCACAAGTCTCGCGCGCTTCAGGTCTCGGTGTAATTTATCAAGAACTCCTAGATTTTGAAGGGGACGAGATCTACTTCACCCCGATTACCGATAATTATCTAGGAAAAACATTTGGCGATTTACTCCTAGCAAGTAGTACTGCCACAATTATCGGAATAAAAGCCGCTTCAGGGGAAATCCTACTCAATGCCCAGGCAGCCCGAATTCTCGTTCCGGGAGACTCCGCGATTGGGATCGCTGAGGATGATTCAACATTTGCGCTCGACCTTCCAGTGAAAGTCCGCAATGTCGATTCTGCTCGCATTTTGAAGCCCACTGAAAAGAAGTTAGAGCGCACGTTGATTGTCGGTTGGAGCGATCTCACTCCGCTGATTGCCGAAGAAATTGATACGCACGTAGCGCCAAACTCTGAGCTCCATGTGCTCATTGATTCGGAGCATCATGACTCTCAGGAGGTCAACGATGCAGTCAAGCTGGTCAACCAAAGAGTGGTGGTTCAGCACGGAAATTCAATTAGCAAGAACGACTTGGAGAGAGTTTTAGATCAAGGGCCCTTCGACCACATTCTTTTGTTATCAGAACGCAGTGACTACGAGCCAGAAGAAGCAGACTCTCGAACACTTCTTTCGCTGATGCAACTACGCGCTCTCACTAGGGAAACCCCTAATGCAGAAAACATCACAGCTGAATTAATGGATCCGAGCCATGTTGATCTCGGCGGGAAGCAAACGAGTCACGATTTTATTGTGAGCCAAAAACTGATCAGCCTCCTGATGGCACAATTAAGTGAGAGCCCTCATCTGTCGGCCGTTTTCTCTGAACTCTTTGACTCGGGTGGTGTGGTGGTTGCCCTTCATCCGGTTGAGCGTTACCTAGACATGGGTAAACACACCTTTGAAGATGTGATCGTTGCTTGCCGTGACTTTGGCGTAACAGCGATTGGTTACCGATCAACTGATGCTCTGCATGATCCTTTGGCGTTGAGTGGCGGAATTCGAGTAAATCCTGCTAAATCCCAAATGATCGAATTCAAGCCTGGCGATACCTTGGCTGTTATCTCTACAAACTAAACACGCTGAAGCAGACACCAACTTACGCACCTGTATCGGTTATATTTTCGGCATGGATACGTTTTTGGGATTCCCGACTTGGTTGATTATTGGCATTTGCGTCCTGGTGCCAGTTGTTGTCTGCCTGATCATCGTCCCCCTAGTCACTTCGGGAAAGTACAAAACTCAAGCTGAAGACGACTCCGTCATCGGTCCATCCGCGGCTTTCCTTGGTACCGCATTCACCCTGCTCCTCGCCTTTGTCATTGTGAATGTGTGGTCTGCTGAATCCGCACGCGAAGAAGCGCTTTTTCGCGAATTTTCCCAAGTCGAAGACATCATGCTTGAGGTTTCTGTTATTGATCCTGCAATGGAAAAAGAGTTCCACGATTCCTTGCAAACGTACGTCAATAGTTTGATCGCGAAGGAAATTGAGGTGAGCCCACCCATCGGTGGTGACGACGAAACCAATAACGCGTTTCAGTCCTTCCTCAAAGTTGCGGACAAGAGTCAAGTCGAACTTTCAGCTGACAAAACTAAGGCGACCGAAGCTAACGGACTCTTCACCGAAGTTCAGCAACTCATTTCAGAACGCCAGACCCGGGTAAACAGTGGTGGTGCACATTTAGACGTTATCTTCGTCGCAATTATGGCCTTACTCGGACTCATGACCGTCATCCTGGTCTCACTGCTTCCGGCAACTTCTTCGAAGAAATCTAAATGGGTCCAGAGCCTGTCGGTGGCCATAACGACAGGTCTCATCATGTCGATGGTCTTTTACATATCATCAGTTGGCTACAGCCATAGAGCTGAACAAGGCCAAATTGAAAGAATTCAGGAACTCTTTAGTAAATAAGCTCTTGCTAGCAGAGATTTTTTCAAACTGGCATCCAGTTCATCCGAAGTTGTGCTGAAATGTCCACATGAAATATACCCACCTTGGACGTACTGGCCTATCCGTGAGCAAGCTCTGCCTGGGCACCATGAACTTTGGGCCGCAGACCAACGAGGCTGAAGCCTTCGACATCATGGATCATGCGCACGAAGTCGGGATTAATTTTTTCGATACAGCGAACTTCTATGGTGGCCCAGGCAATCCCGGTTATACCGAAACAATTATCGGTAACTGGTTTGCTAAAGGCGGTCAGCGGCGGCACAAGACTGTTATCGGTACCAAGCTCTACACGCCGATGGGTGACTGGCCAAATGATGGAAAGCTGTCTGCGTTAAATATCCGACGCGCCTGCGAAGCCTCGTTGAAACGTCTTCAGACGGACTATATAGATATTTACCAGATGCATCACATTGATCGTCGCACTCCTTGGGATGAGATCTGGGAAGCGATGGATGTCTTGCGCCAACAAGGCAAGATTATTTATGTAGGATCCTCGAACTTCGCAGGCTGGCATATCGCCCAAGGACAAGAAGCAGCCCGGCGCCACAACCTTTCGGGACTGGCCAGCGAACAGTCGATTTACAACCTTCTACAGCGCACAGTTGAACTCGAAGTACTACCAGCCGCTGAACATTACGGCTTAGGTGTTATTCCTTGGTCGCCATTGCAAACAGGTCTCCTCGGTGGAATCTTGAAGAAGCAAAAATCAGGAGTTACTGGCCGAAGCGCAGTGAAAAGCACGAACGAGCGTCTGGAAAAAATCCGACCAACAATTCAGGCTTGGGAGGACTTCTGCGAGAAGCGTGATGAAGATCCTGCTGATACTGCGTTGGCTTGGCTCCTTCATCAATCGGCCGTGACTGCCCCAATCATTGGGCCGCGCACACTTGCCCAGATCGACGGGTCATTGCGCGCTCTTGACATCAAGCTCGACGCAGCCGCACTTGCCGAGCTTGATGTGTTGTTCCCTG